>Ga0209091_10001853_pt1 | contig 18190 bp, 18 predicted proteins | sample ArcticOcean_MG_C_6_FD_187438 | JGI IMG/M metagenome (GOLD analysis project Ga0209091, IMG submission 187438) | Marine microbial communities from western Arctic Ocean - ArcticOcean_MG_CB8_128 (SPAdes) (version 2) | ecosystem: Environmental > Aquatic > Marine > Oceanic | place: Arctic Ocean...
TTTTTATAGTCTTGAAAGTATTTACCACCTGATAATCTACCAGCATCTTTAGCACCAAACATATAGATTACTGCTGTAGTATCTTTGTCATATTTAGATAGAGTATTCTTTGCTACATAAGGTGATTTTTCTTGTACAATACGATTCTTAGGAATGCCCATCTTAACCATATGACGAACTTTTTCTGTAAAGTTCATTGGATGTCGTGGTGGTTGTTTTATATTAGACGTGGTGATATATACTTCATCTACTTGTTTCTTTAACCACTCATAAGTTTTTTTGTGATGAGGACCAAATGGTTGAAATCTACCACCGTATATACCAACGACTTTTTTTATTTTAGGCAATTTTTTATCAATTTCACTAACTGAATATACGGATCTTTGACCAGTCTTGTCAAGCCTTTTTTTCGCTTTTTTTCTTTTTTCTTGACTTGGTGATGGTAGTATTCCTGCAGGCGCACCAAACTCTTCTTTGATAAAGGGTTTTACCAGCCATTCAGTTAATTTATTCATCAGACTATTTACCTAATGCTCTTGTGAAGAATTGTCCTTGTTGTCTTGCTTTAAGATGTGCTTTTTTAAATTCATTAAATTTTTTCATTAAGAATCTATCCCTACTTGCTTTTACAGTACGTTCAAGTTTCTGTAAATCAGCTGAAGATTGACCACCAGCTAATGCTTTCATTACTTTCATATGTTCTTGATAAACATCGTCAGTTGATGTAGCTTCATCCAAATCAAGAAATTCTTTTAAACTAATCATACTGATAACGCTCTCTTATACCAACCGAATATGAATCTTTCTTGTTCTGGTTTTTTATTTACTAAATCATAATAATGTTTTAGTCTATAACAACGAACTCTGTCTAATTCAGGCGTATGTTTTGCTAATGCTGCTCTTGTGCCTGGTCCAAATCCACCATCTACATCTAAGTCACCACCTTTTGCATTAATTGCTCTCTGTAGAATCTTAACTGCTGTTCCTCTACCTTGATTTACACACATATCAAAATAGATGTGCTTTAAATCGTCAGGTACTTCATTTACTTTATTTTTATCCCAATAGTCTTTTTTGTATATTTCTTTAGCGTCATCTTTAGTAAGGTTTTTGATATCTACGTCAGGATAAAATCTACCCGCTATACCAAAATTAGTTTCACCACCTAAATCTTTAGGATCGTGAACATAACCACCTTCATGTTCTAAAGTTATTTCTATTATCTCATCAAATGTCTTTAACATTTTATGCTCCTTGTTTTTTGATAATTTGCTGTTTCTTAACCCATTTTTTTGCAATTGCATTTTTAATAGGTTTTTTAATAAATTTGTCAATACCTTTTTTAACCAACATATCAAATTTTTCTTGTGCTTCATCTTCATCCAAATGTTTAGAGTTATCTACTATTAAAAAGTTTAATTTAAAAAGATTTTGAAACTTACCTAAATTTGATTGTACATCAGTCCAACTCTTTTTTAATAAGTTTGGTGGTAAAATTCTATCTCGTTCTTGATTTCTTTTCTGTGCTACTTCTAACGTTGTATTAACAAATATCATATAACTATCGTAACCATCTTTTTCTAAATCTTTTTTCATGGCTGCGAGTTTGCTAAAGTCGTGACCAGTACCATCAATAATCATTCCAAGTCTACCTTTTTTATACAACTTCATTCGTTGAGCGGTAAGTTGTTTACCAAATTTTCTTAAACCACTTTTACCTTGTGCTGTCAAATCTTTGAATACTTCATCGGGCATCTTATCAAGGTCAGTTCCAAATCCAAATTTTTTAAGTAGAAATTTCAACTCTTTATCTGAGTTTACCATCTTCATACCACTACGAGAAATATTAAGTTTATCAGGTATTCCAAACAATCCTTTTGTTATGTAGGTTTTACCACTTCCTGGTCCGCCAGCAAGGAATACTGCTTTAAATATACCTGGGTCGTTTACACCCTCAAATAGTAAGTCTTTTAATTTAATCATAAATAAATACCTGTTTAATATAAATATCTTATTTAGTAAAAACCTTAACTCCGTAACGATTTTCAAAGTCTTTTGCGTCTTTTTCATCATTAACGATTGGTTGTCCTTTTATATTCAAACTTGTGTTTAAAACCATCGGGCAGCCTGTTTCTTTGTAAAACTCTTTAATTAATCTGTAATAGTTTGGGTTGTCTTCTTTGGAAACAGTTTGAACTCTTGATGTTCCGTCTACATGACAAATAGCAGGGTATTTATCAGGATACTTACAATCTGCTACAAACTGCATGAACTGAGACTTACGAACTGGCATATTGAAGATTTCATGTGCGTGTTCTTCCAATACACTTGGTGCGAATGGTCTAAACTCTTGTCTATGTTTAATTTCATTTACTTTATCTTTTATATCTTTACCTCTTGGGTCAGCAAGTAAACTTCTATTACCTAATGCTCGTGGACCATATTCAGCTTTACCATTTGCTACACCAACTATGTTTCCCTTGAGTAGTTCTTTACTCACTTGAGTAACAGGGTACTCACCTTCTATATTATGTCCGATAAAACATTGTTCAAAATTAATCTTATCACCATAAACATAAGCTGCTGAACCTAATGATGAACCTGCATCACCTGGATTTGGCATAATCCATATTTTTGGATAGATGTGTTCAGCTACAAGTGAGTTAGCTACACAATTTAATGCTACTCCACCCATATAAACACAATTATCTGTTTCGGGAACTAATCTTTGTGCTAATCTCATAATTTTCATTATTTCTTCTTCACATATCCATTGAACATTAGCTGCTATATTAAACTTCCACTCATCACTATCATCATCTTCGTAATAATCAGGTTGCCACCATTTACACCCTCTGTGTAGGTTATCTTTGAGTTGTAAAATAGAATGGTTATCTCCGTCAAAGAAATCATTTCTCATATTCATTCTTAACATACTGTCTTTTTGACCCCAACCAGCCATTCCCATAAGAATGTATTCATCTTCTTGTGGTTTCAATCCTAATCGTTGTGTCATAGACGAATACCACAGTCCTAATGAGTTTGGATACTTTCTACTCCATCTCTTTTCAAACTTACCATTCTTTACATACCAAATCGTAGCACAATCCCATTCACCTATAGCGTCTATCACTACAACAACTGCTTCATCAAATGGTGAAGTGTAATATCCTGCTGAAGCGTGTGATAGATGATGTGGAACATACTGTATTTTTTGATTTATACCGAATTGTTTTAGATATGACTTTGGAATATCATCTCTTGACAAAGCAGTTGAGTATTGACCTGCATAAAATTGTCGTGTCTTTTTTAGATATGGTTTTTCAAACCAAGCTAGCTTATCAATCTCACCAAAAGATAGAGCTTCATCTACTATCTCTTGATTTAAATCAGGATCGTTTTTCTTACCACTATATCTTTCTGAATGTGCACCGAATAGGATTTCACCATCTTCAATTACACAAACAGCCGCATCGTGGTTTAATGCATTAAAACCTAATATTCTCATTATAACCTCTATCCATTAAATGAACTATATTCCATAGACTCTGGATTTAACTTGTTTAACCAATGATATAAATCTTCAAACCTTCTCTCTAATTCTTTGTTGGTTGCTAAAAGATTTCCATTCTCCTTCTCAAATAGATTTACATGACTATTTGATGGATAAGACTGAACATATTCTCTAAACCTTTTATGTAATATCTCTACACCAAAAGCATTAGGGTTTCTAAAAATAGGTGTGCCAGGATATGGTGTGAATAATAAACAAATCCACTTATCTGGTTTCAAATCTAATACAAACTTCTTTGTAGCTTCAATAGACTTATCCGTCTCACCAGGCAATCCTGTAATAATATAAACTTTAGCTTTCATTCCCCATTTTTGAATAACTTGAACTGCAGTTTTGTGCATATTGTTAGTTGCTTTACCTGCTTTATTAATCAATGACAATACTTCATCGTCTGCTGATTCAAATCCAATACCTACTTCTCTACAACCTGCGTGATATAACAACTCACAATAATCGTCATTTAATAATACTGAACTGATGGAGCATCTAAATCTAATATCTAACTCATGTAACATTGGTGCTAATTTTTCAAACCTTTTCTTGTCTATGATAATATTATCATCTAAGAATCTAAAATGTTTTACACCATACTTGTCAATCATAAGTTTTACTTCTTCTACGATATTCTCAGCACTTCTAAATCTTGTTTTTTGTTGTAGGTTAGCACAAAAAGCACAAGCGAAAGGGCAACCTCTACTTGACATAAGTGTTGCACCAATAACTTCACTTTCGTAGTTGTATCCACCCCACAAGTCTGTACTTGCTGCTCTATGGTCAGGAAGTAAATGTCTTGCTGGATGTGGGATAGTATCCAAATCAACAATCCTATCACCTTTTTGTAATCCTGTTGGTTTATCTGTACATATTTTTGTTATGATTGCTTCTGCTTCATCTTGAACCACACAATCAAAGTGATCGATACAATCTTCAGGTAACCAAGTTGCGTGAGGACCCCCAAGAATAGTATATGCTTTATCACCATATTTCTTTTTGATATTACGAGCCACTTCTTTCATATCATCTATTTGTGGTGTAACGGCAGTAATACAGTAGATATCACCTTTTGGTGGATTATCATATGAATTGTAATCTTCTCTTAAATCCCACAACTCACACTCAAAACCATCTCTCTCTAAGACAGCGGCAATGTATAATGGACCTAAAGGTGCATATGCAAATTGTTTTGCATCCATTTTAGCATCGGGGTTTACTATTATTACTTTTTCCATTTACTTTTTCCTACTATAAGTGGTGTATACAGAATATCTATTTTCAGCAGATAAGTGCTTAGTAACTTCATGTCTTATCAATCCAGCAACATTATCATTTATTTCATGGTTCATAACAACTACATTTAAATAACTTGGTTCAATAGAATACTCACCCATAGTTCCATACTTAGATTCTTTAAAAACGCTTTTTGGATCACTTGAAATTTGAGAGGGGGCAGATAATCCAAAAGGTGAATAGTAAAACTTTAACAATCCTTCATATTCTTTTCTATACTCCGTACTTAAATAAATAATTGTTGTAAAGTCTCTATCATCTCCACTCGTATCATCATAATGCATACCCATAGAACCATATTCTGGTATTACATTTATATGTTGTTTTTGTTCATCATAATCATTCAAGTCTTCATCATATAAATATCTAATAGCATCAGTTGATATCTGATTAATTATACTATTAAATATATTAGTTTTGTCCTTTATGACTTTTTTATATTCATCTATATTGTTAGTTAGTGAAGATGGTTCTACTGTTAAACACACGTCTTGAAAGAGTGGTATATTATTTATCTCTTCTAAAGTCCATTCGGTGTTATGTAAATACTCAAAAACTTTACTGATATATTTGTAGTCGTATCTAACTCTACCATTTTTATCTCGAACCAAACCATTAGAATAAAGTTTTTTATGCGTCTTCGATATTTTTTCTGACACTTTTCCGTTATTTTCTTCCAATTCTTTTTTGAACCACGATTGAAATTTTGGATTACTATCTCTACTATTTACTAAGGTGTCGGATATTTTACTAATCTCAGAACTTTCAGTATCAAAAAAAGTTTTAATATCTTGCAAAACATCTTCACTATAAAGTTCATTCAGTTTAACAACACCAAATCCAAAATATCCATCAGATATTTTTTTATCAAGCCAATCTCTTTCTGTATAATATTTACTCATGATTAATCCCAATTATTTTTTACTATAAGTAGAATATAAAGCATATCTATTTCTATCACTTAAATTGATAGTTACTTCGTGTTGTATTAATGCACCTATATTATCATTGGCTGTATGATTCATTATAACTACATTAGTAAATATCGGTGAAATATCATAAAAATGATGTTTACTATAAGTATGATATACTAAAGGTGCGTTTGTTTTGGAATGTTGATTTGAAATATTAATACTATCTACTTGTTTAAATTCTGGTAATTTATCTATTGAAATTCTTGGAATGTGATATCTTAATTTTCCACCATCATCTTCCCCCCATTCTGAATTAAAATAGATTAATATTGTAAAATCTCTTTCATCTGAATCTGTATCATCACTATGACAACTCATAAAACTAAATTCTGGTAATATACTTAACTGATTTGCCATTTGTTCATAATCTTCCAAATCCTCATCATATAAATGTTTAATTACATCCTTAGAAATTTTATCAACGGTTTGTTTATATGATTTATAATCTTCAGTATGACAATCAGCTATATTCTGATAAATCTTTACTGTACCTGGTTCTACGGTTATACCTAAATCACTAATACCTGGTATTTGATTTATTTGCTCTTGATCTAATATAGATGCATTTAAATAAAAATAAGCAAGTTTAATAAACTCATAACTATAACAAACAGTTTTATTTTCTGACTTTAAATTATAATCACTCCAATTACACAATGTATCTAAATCAAAACCATTCATATATTCTCGAATTGGTTCAGTAACTATATCAAGTCCTTCTATTTTTGGGTTTGTTGTAATTGCTTCTTTCAACCAATTTAAAAAAGAATCGGTACTTCTTTTACTATTTTTTAGTGGAAGAGATTCTCCAGCAAAAATTTTTCTTACATCTGATGTAGATTCTTTATCTATACTATTTCCGTGGTGTTGGAAAAATTTTTCAAGTTTAGTTATTTCTTCTTGAGAATATATTTTATTCAATTCACACACATCAAATCCAAAATATCCTTGAGAAATTTTCTTCTCTATCCACTTTTCTTCTGTATAATATTTACTCAATGTATTATCCCCCTATCATCATAAAAACTTTGAGGCCATAAATGACCTAATTCTACAGCAGGACAAACAATACCATTTATGATATTGTAATGTGCATATTCTATAAGTTCAATAGAATACATATTTATCTTTTCATCTGTATCATATTCGACAATATTACTTATATTACTATATTCACTTGTTTGAACATCTTTTATTAAAGTATTTTCAGTTACAATTGGTTTTCCAACTGCTAATCTTCCTGGTACACCACCTGATTGTCTTCCACTTGGATGCATTGAACCTGAAATACTACTATCCCACCAATCTTTTGCTTGTGGATGTATTCCGTTATGTTCATGGTCTACATTTGAAACAAGACTATAAATTAATTTATTTCTATTTTCAGTTGATGTTACGTAAGTTGTGTCTAAATATGTTTTGATAAAAACATCTATATCGAATACTTGCCATCCAGCTGATTTATCAGCACCAACCAATGGATAATCTTTTGTTACTGTTACTTCGCTACCGTTTTCTAATTGTACAGTTACAACATCAGATAATGAGAACTCTTTTTTAATAACATTGGTAGCAAAACCACCCTCTGTTGAATTGTGTTGTAAATTTGCTGCATCAAAACTTGGGTCTGATGCGTTCATTACAATTAACTCATCATCAGTAGTTAAGTCTTCAATATTTTTTGTAGTATTATTGAGTAAAGTTACTTTTGTACCCTCAATCATATATGATGTCCAATTTTCCATACTAATCTTTTAAAAACCTTTCGTATATCTCAGCCAGTTGTTTATGTCCGTTTGGTGAATAATGCATATCATCACCATAACCATCATCTTTAAGAGTTTTAATCTGAGTATTTCTTTGTGGATTTTCCATATCCAATTCTTTCATCAAAGATTTCCAACTTGGAAACTTTACATCTTCATGAGTCCAGGGATTAAAATTTAGCATATTATTTTGCATGAACTCATCAGTTTTTTCTTCGTATTCAAATTGACCTTTTTCTCCAAAAAACATAGAATCAATTCCTTTTGATTTTAAAAATCCTCTATACTCTACCAATCTCATTAAATGTTTTGCTGTGTAGTAATCAAAATCAAAATGATTAATAAAAAAGTGTTTTAAGTTAGGATTGTCATATATAATAAAATAATTAAAAGGATGGAATGTAAACTTATCCATTTCTGCTTCAGGTTTATCTAAATTATTTAATATCTCTACTCTACTTAATTCGGGAATTTGATAACAAAATAATGTTTTACTATAATCAATTTTATTGTTAAGTAAAAAAGAAGTTAGTGTTTTTAATTGAACTTCTATACCACTTCCAGCAACTGCTAAATTATATGTTTTTAATCCTAACTTTTTTCCTAATAACATTGGATAGGTAATTTGTTTCACAGCTTCCATCGCTTCACCATAAGTTTTAACATCAGGAAATAACTCATAAAATTTAGGATGTGTCCATTGAACTGGATTATCTTTTTTAACTTCACCTGTGTCGGGATTATCTTCAATCATTCCACTTCCCATTGTCATTGAACAACCAGACCAAATCATAGTTTCATATTTCATTTAGACTCCCTATGCATATCTGCAGTTACACAATGAAATGAACCACCAAGTGTTCTCGAATGTCTAATCTGTAAAGGAACACTCTCTATTTTGTGTTTTTTTAATAATTTTTGTAATTTTACTTGACTTTTATCTAAAACTACCGTATTTTCATCTATAGATAATAGGTTTAATCCAATCCAAGTGGATGCGTGGTTAAAATCACCATAATATCCAATATCTTCACACGGTGGACACCAAATCTTATCCCAAGACTTTAGTACTTCTGGCATATTGTCTTCATTCACCCTTTCTGGATTTAATAAACATAATCCCTCTCTTAAAAGTGCTATAGTCGAATCAATGTGGATATAAGAATACATATTTTCAAGAACATGAACCTTATAACTACTACCTAAGAAGTTTTGTAACCATTTTGCACCAAGTTTATTGCCTGTATTCGATAATAAATATAAGATATCATTGTTACAACGTAATATATTTGCTGCATCAAAGACAGGTTCTATATTGGTAAGTGTTAACTTATCTAAGTTATCTCTCTGATAGTTATCATCCGTTAACTTTGGCTTTGGTGCCGATACCCATCTTGCACCATCTTTCATATACTCAATAAACTGATCTCTAAACCCAAGTGTTTCAAAATAACGAGACCTTAAAGTCATTGGTGATTCTATTATCGTATCTCCAATTACTGTAACACTATCTCTTGGACAAAATGAATAGTATCCATCTGAAACCCAATCTTGTGTTTTAAATGTTTTATGATTTTTATTTGGTTTCATTCTACGAACTTTAATATTAAAAAAGGATTTTAAAGCTTGACAAAGAACAGCCAAATCTTCTTTTGTTTCTTCTATAACTTGTTCAGGATAATATCCCTTATATACATCATCAATATTATTCTTGTGTGCATAATTAATAGAGTGTAAGTCTTTACCTTTCATTGGATTGTTAGCATACTCTGCAGTTCCAACAAAGACTTCTCTTAATCTATCCCATTCGTTATTGACGTTAACCATCAAAAATACCTTGTTCAGATAATTCTGTATATTGTTCGTAACCATGAGAATCTTTATTAACAGTTGGTGTACTATCCATTATAATAATACCTCTTGCAGCATCTTCAGGAGTCATATACATATTCCAACCTATCATACCAAAATTATCTTCTCTGTATGATGTATCCAAATGACGACCTGAGTTAGAAGCAAGTTTTAACCACTCATAACTTTTCTTGTCATTAGTCAATATCATACCACCCTTACCAATGTGTATTCTTTTCTTTATTTGAAAAGATATTATATGTAAAGAGTTTCTAATACCTGAATACATACCTTCAGTCCATCTACCAGCTCCGTCTGTAATATTGAATGGTTCTAAATCATAAACACCTTTCCATCTTTGATTACTAAACACAACATCAAATCCTGCGTGCTTTATAGCCATTGGAACTGAAACCCAAGTTCTTGATGGTATTGTTACTTTTCTTCTAAATCCTTGTTCATGTCCATAAAAATGCTCGTGGTGTTTTAGAGATAAGAAGATACCATTGGTGCAAGAATCTACAGCACAAGCATATTTACTTCCTGCATATTTAGCAACCTTTTCTTCAAACATTGTTACAACATCTCTAGCATCTTTCCAATCGTAACCAAGTTCTCTAACTTCATCAAGTTCTTTTCTTTGTAACTTTTTTGGTGGTATACCTAAAGGCCACTCTCTGTATTTATCCATTGGTAATTACCTCTCTTTTAGCACTTTTACCTTTTTTAAATTTATAACCTTCTTTAACATATATTAATAATAAGTTCCTACGAAACTCATCAGAATCATTATTATCAGAACCATGTATCACGTGATTATGTAAGAATGTCACATCACCAGATTTTGCCGTTATATTGACTTTATCTTCATGAAACGGTGGTTTATGACTTTTTGGTAAAACATAAATACAACCATTATTAATTGTTGCTTCATCAATGTGAACTAAAACATTTATTGTATTTCCAAATCCAGCTTCTGTCCAATAATCATCTTGATGGTATGGGAATCCATGACTTGTTGGTGGTTTAAATCTTAACTGACTTTGTATAGGAAGATGATTACCAATAAACTTATCTATCATACCACTCAATACACCATCAAAAATTATTTCTTTGATTCGTGGTGATTTTTTATGTGGGTGCATTTCATCCATAAAATCTAATCCTATGGAATCAATCTCATCTCTCAAAGCACCCATATGTCTTTCGCTAAAGAATCCTCTTTCAGTATAAAATCCGTTTGTTTCAAATTCACTTAACATTCTTATACCAATCTATTGTTTTTCTTAAACCTTCTGAAATATTTGTTTTAGCTTCCCAACCTAATTCAGTCTTCATTTTATTAACATCTAATAAACGAATAGGTATCATAGTCGGTGCCCATCTATTATATGTGATATCACTCCAAGACATTTCTATTTCCTGACAAAGTTTAACTATCTCTATCACACTTGTTGCAACTCCATTACCAACATTCCAAATCGAATACTTATCAACCTTTTTCATTATAGTAATACAAGCATCAACAAAATCTTCTATATAAATAAAATCTCTAACATCTTCTCCATTTCCCCACACAACCAAAGGATTTTGTTTATCTACAACTTTCATAATAGTAGCAGGTAAAACATGAGAACGTTCATCAAACTTATCACCTGGTCCATAAATATTTGATGGTCTAACAACTACACATTCCATTCCAAACTTTGAATATGTCTCACATAGTTTTTCAGTATACCTTTTCATCCAACCAACTGATTCATACTTTTCATAGATATCACCATAAGTAAACTCTTCTTCATTGTTTGGAATATTTCCTGTATAAGGATAGACAACACTACTTGACATAAAGATAAACTTCTTAACTCCATTATTATGACAAGCTTCCATCAACAATGCATTCATTACTATATTTGGTGTTATATGAGATAGTGGTGAATCATCCATCACTTTTGCACCTGAAGTTACTGCTGCACAATGAAATACTACATCAACATCTTTTGTTATATCATTACAAAATTTAGCATCGGTTAAATCACCATCTTTAGTAGATACACCTATTACATCACAACCATCATCTACTAAACGTTTATGAAGATTAGAACCAATTAATCCTGTTGAGCCTGTGACAAGTATCCTCAAACTGTATCCCCTATCTGATCTGCAATACACAATCTATTTACTTCTGTTCCTCTATTCAAATCATCATATTCACCACCACCAAATGCAAATTGAACACAATCAGCTGGTATTAGATTGTGTTTTTTACAATACTCTAACTGAGTATCTCTAAATCTATTCATAGCATAATCGGATGGAAACTCTTCAAGTAACTTAGTTCCAAGATATGCTGATATGTGATTGTACTGTTCCCACTCATTCATAATATCAATATTATCATCTCTAAAATATCTTGAGTATCTTATACCTGCTCTTAACTTATTTGCTTGATAGAACCCCTTACTTAAACTAAAAGTTATATCTTCTACACAAGTATAATCAGAAAAATCAAAATCTAAATCTTTAGCTATAACATAATAAGCACAATCAATCAATACAGGAACATTTTCCTGTTGACATCTATCCAATATAGTTTTCATATTTGTATGTTCTTTACAAAAGTCACTAAATGGATAGCTAATGACTACTGCATCATTAACTTGAATATCTTCATTATTTATATATTCCCACTTATGAAATTTTTTCCAATTTGCTTTATGATAAAAAAACTCTCCTTCAAAACATTTAAATTTTCTATCGTGATGTCTCATCCAAAACGAATCAAATGCTTGACTTGTTCCTGCTGTAAAGGATTTATATTCATACTTATCTAAACCTTTTATATTGTTTAACTTAGAATCTCCAATCCATTTATCAAATGTATCTATGAATTTTTTTCCAACATTTTTATCGTATGTAAGAATATTACTTATTTCTGTAGTCTCTGTGTTTCCCCAAAACCACTTAACTTGTAAATCTGGTATTGCTCTTCCACCTCTAAATTTACTTATATCCATTTTGTATAACTCTTTTTCTCTTTTTTTAATACCAATATCATCTCTATCTGTTGAGATAACACATGGAATTTCAATTTCATCAATATTTGGTATTGTGTCTTTTAAACATACTAAACGTTTATAACCATCTGTTACTTCTAATCCTGATTCTTCTAATGCAACATAGATTGGTTCTTTTAAACCATGCTCTAAAATAAGTCTTCTCAAGTATAAATCTATTTTTGGCTTATACTCAGACATGGTTAAGTGTTTAAACTTAATGTATACAACTCTATCTCTAACCTCTTCAAAGATATTATCTATTAATAAAAGTTCTGACTTCATTTATGTCCCGTTAGTTGTAACGTATATCTATAACCTTTACCTATATTAGCTGCCATATGTTCCACATCACCATTCCACCAAGCATATGTTCCTGCTTTATAATCCACAATTGGATTGCCATCCATTTCAAAGTAATGACCACTTTTCCAATCTTCCATAAATAACAAAACTCTTTCTACTTGATCTAACCTAAGATTAAACATCTTTGTATATTGTTTATAGATATCACTATGTGCTGGAAGTATACATCCCGTTTCCATTCTATAATAATTAACACCAACGTCTTTCCAACCAAAATCTTTTTCTAACCACTCTACTATTTGAGGTGTCCAGCTTGGATGTTTTTCTCCATGCTTACACATCATGCCTGTATAAAGATATTCTGGATGTACGTAACCATCTTTTCTCCAAACATCTACTTTGTCTTGGTCATTAAATGGTTCTTTAATATAATGTAAGTCTTTATATTGTTCATCCCAAAATGGTTTGATATTGTCTATTTTATATTTACTCATCATATAACCTTGTGTGTGTATATTCATCAGAATCATAAATACTTCTATGTGGTGGATCGTTTTCATCATAATCACTTGAACTAACATAGTAAAATATTCTCAATGCAGTTCTTATTTCGTTTTTAGGACAAGTTAGTTTTTTTACCGAATGATATGGTGACTCTTTTTTATTTTCAAACATCACAAATCTATTAAACATTGGTGCTACTTCATCAACCATCTCTCCATCTCTTGATTCCCAATATTGCTGATGACCACCCCAAGTTTCTTTCCAATTGGGATTTAAGAATAAGAAACAAGTTAGTTTTCTATGTAATCTTAATCTATCGTTCCAATTAAAATCGTGGTGGATTTTCAACTCTTTACCTTTTCTAAATCTACTAAATCCTGCACCAACCAAATGTGGGTCTGGCATTAAACCTACAATGCCTGTAAGTTGTTCTAACTCTAAAAGAAACTCTCCACTATGAAACAAATCGTATGTTGTTCTATGTGCTACTTTGGAATAAAACAAATCATTATATTCTTCCATAGCAGAACCTGCTCTACTAAATAAAGTCCATGCTCCTCTTGGCGCATTAAGACATTCATCGTGTAGTTCTAAACACGTTTTTTTATCTAAAAAATTATCTACATAGATAACTGGAACTTTAGATTCATCCCATTGTCGTTTTTTGTAAATCAACTATATCAACCTCATAACTTTTATTTTTTCGACCCCACCATAAAATCTCTGTAGCCCAAGTGGTTATATCTTTATTATAATTTTTGTGATTAAAAGTATATTCGTGTCCACCGTTCTTTACTTTTTTACCACTCATTACTTCATTTAAATTAAAATTAAATTTCTTTTTATATGGATACTCTCTATTGGGTGTAGATATTTTGTTTATTTGAAATTGAATTACATCATCTAATAAATTTTCATCTACTTCTGAATATTGTTTCAAGGTAAACTCTTTAATTTCTTTATAAAACATATCTTCATTATCAATCAACTTAATATTAGTTGCTTCTTGAAATTCCCAAAATATATTTCCTGTTTTATCTTTTACTTGTTTTCCCCAACATTGTTTTTTATCTAATACAAGATACAATGCTTCTTTAGTATCAAGATATTCTTTACCCAAAAATGTATCTGTATTCTCTTTAGAATATTCATACAGCTTATCATAGAAATCACTACGTTTGATATCATATATCTTATCAAGTAAAAGTGCAATAAAACTTGTTACACCAAGATGTTCACAAAAAGAAATATACCATTTAAATAAACTTGCTTCTACATAATCGTCTAATGGCATAGTATCACTACCAACTACCATCAGCTCTTTCTCATCAATTAAATCTTCAGGACTTTCGTGATGAAAAAACGCAGGTGCAGTTTCTACTAACCTAATACCATACTGTTTAATATATTCTGGATCTCCAAATGGTGTATTAGGTAAAGCAGTCATTGGGTGGATATCAACAAAATCTGTAAATCCTATGTCTAATATTTTATAAATCCCATCTTTAAAACTTTGAAGTGTCTCTTGTGGTAATCCTAATATTAATTCAATATAACTTCTTAAATTTTCACCTCTATATAAATCTATAAATTCTTTGAGTTTACCATCATCTATATTTTTTCTACGAACTGCTTTTAGTACATCAGGATTTGTTGATTGTAATGCTATAGTAATCCCTTTAAGTAATTTAGACTTTGTTAGTATTCTAGCCAATTCTACAACCTTATCTGCTTTAGATTTTGCCCAATCTAAATTCATCATTTCAGGATAGCCTGTTTTGTTTTTTAAATTACTAATATGTTTTGCAATATCAATATGTTCTGGTAATAATCCAAAATTAGAATCTGCATTATACACAAGTCTAATTTTATTTTTTGAAATCCAATCTAATTCTGCAAATACTTTTTCATTAGATTGTCTTGAAATCTTTTGAAAATACTTATCTCCTATTTCACAAAACGTACATTGGTACGGACAACCTCTAACACTTTCAATTGTAGATTCAAATACTGCACTTGAACCGTCAATTATTTTATTAAACAATCCATCTAAATAAGGGCTTGGCATAGAATCTATATCTTTGATTCTTTGTCTATCATTTGTTATAAAATCCCTTGTACTTATTCCCTCTACATTTTTATAGTTTGGTTCATCTTTCAATGATTCCACAAGTATATGTTCAAACGTTAATTCACCCTCACCGTTAACAACTATATCAATATAATCATTCTCTTCAAAAAAATTATCTAATCTGTTTTTATTTGGATTTCCTAAACCACCAAATATAACTTTGCATTTTGGATATTTCTTTTTAATCTCTTTAGCTAACTTATGATTTAATTGAGTATTCCAAACAAAATTTGACAAAGCAATAATATCAGGATTGTGTATTTTTTTAAGAATATCTTCTGCGTTTTCTCTTTTATAAAACCACCCTTTTAGATCATAGTTATCTTTTATAGTCTTATTCTGTAAACAATAAGACCATAATAATCCTGTGCTATATGGTAGTTTTATTTGACCACCAAAATTATCACTAAGTTCAAATAGATATAGATTATTTATTGTTATCTCCTATGCGTATTACTTTACAGTTATAAATATCAGGAATAAATCTCCAGGGGTCAATAATTATAGAATCTTTTTCATATGGAAAGTTTACAAAATCTTCATGTTTAGTTCCAATAAAATAACATTGTGGTTCATCAAACTCACCATATTCTGTTGGAAAAGGTCCATCAACATAAGGATCCCACATAAACACTGCGTGTCCTCTTTCTTCTAATATATTGTTTAACAGTATAGACGGGCTTCCTGTAGTAATATTTGTTTGTGGTTTAAATGATTTACCAAGAATATTGATTGGTAATCCAGCTGAATGTTCTTCTATCAAATCAGCTAACCATTCAGTTTGAACTTCTCTCTGTTTCATTATATTATCAAACCAATTAAAACTCAATCCTAGCTTATCACTCAACCAACTTAGTGCTATATTATCTCTTGGATGACAACCACCACCATCTCCCATACCACCACTCAAGTATTTATCTGAGATGATACGCTTGTTACACATCTTCAATCCATTCATTACCTCATCAACATTTGTATTTGGTAAATGATGACACAGCTCCATTAGTGTATTTACATATGCTATCTTAGTTCCGATGAAAGTATTATACGCAACCTTAATCAGTTCTGCATTTTCAATACTTGTTTCGTAGAATGGTGCATGATTGATTGTTCTGTAAAACTTCTTTGCTTTATTTGCAGCTTCCTCATCATCCACACCAAACAAAATAATCTCTGGTCTAAGAAAATCTTCCATCACAGTTCCCATAGCAATAAAGAATGGGTTGTAACATAGTTTAGTATACTCACTTAGATTTGGTAAAATCTCTCTACGAATAGTTCCTGGTAATACTGTAGAGATTACGACTACAACAACTTCTTTCTTTTGTTTTTGTAGTTCAGTATCTAACTCTACCAATCCATTCTTTAAGTAAGTGTAATCAAAGTCTTCCCTTTCATCGGGTATTCTTGTTGTTCCCTCAAACTTCTCACCATGTGGTGTTTGTATGGGAACGAATATAATATCTGAATGTTCTGCTACTTCTTCTATACTTTTGATTTCTATGTTAGTTTTATCTAAATAATCTTGAGCCCATATTTCTTTATATGGAAGTTTCTTAGTATCAAGTATTTCCTTAATACTTGGTGAAGGATCGTAACCTATAACTTTATGACCTCTCATTTCGACTGCTAAAGCACAAGGTAATCCTAACTTACCCATTCCCATAAATCCTATATTCATTTTTGTTTCTCCATTATATACTTTTTCACATCAAATTTCGTTTCTCTATCTTTTAAAAATGATTCCATATCTAATACTTCAAAACCTAGTTGATTTTTTTTAGCCATCTCTTGAGACACCTCTTGCTTCCAATTATTAGCAAACCCAGAAAAAGTTGAAGAATTAGCTATAAAACTTAATTTTGTTTGCATAAGTATTAGTAAATCTATGAATGTACGTAAAATATCATCTTTTTCATTTTTTAATATTGAATCAGAAAAATCTTCTTTATTAATCAATTGTCTGGATGTTACTAAATTTTTTGGATATTTTTCAAACCAATGATTATAATCTTCATCAAAAGTATCATGAACTAAACATATTTTAGCATCTGAATCTATTGCTATTATTTTATCAAATATTTCAAAGTATACTTCATCCTCATAAAATGGATGTAAGGGGGTTTGATACACTTGGTGGCATTCTAATGGTTTACCTTTTTCAGCTGCATCCAATACCATTTTTTTAGCAGGAATTATACTACGTATCTCTGCATCTTCAAGAATAATTTTCAAATCTCTTTTATCTACAAAAAATTTTTTACTTTTCTCTGACATAACCTCATCAAGATATTCTTGTGGGTGTATACATCCACTTCCTCTCCTCACATGAATAGTCATAGAAATATCTTTTACAACTTCGCCTGTCTTTTGAAATAGTTCTTTATTAAACTCTATGTCTTTGATAAGAGGATGATTGTGAATATATCCCTCAAAAATCTTATAAGGTCCAAATCCAAATATGTTAATAAAAATATCTTTTAACGGAAGCTTCTTACCGTCATGAAAATATGGTAGCAACTCATCAACCATAGTCATATCAGTTTGGTTTTTAGTTGGATTCAATTCAAATACATCACTTGGTATTTCAGACCGTCTATAAGTAGATGTATTTGGAAGATTTACTAAACCACTTTTAACCCATTCGTAATCTGTCTCAAGTAGTTTAAGTTCAAAACGAAAATCATTTAAGCTATTTAAATGGTGAAACGTTTCCCAAAGGAATAATCTATTTCCAGTTG
>Ga0209091_10001855_pt1 | contig 18175 bp, 19 predicted proteins | sample ArcticOcean_MG_C_6_FD_187438 | JGI IMG/M metagenome (GOLD analysis project Ga0209091, IMG submission 187438) | Marine microbial communities from western Arctic Ocean - ArcticOcean_MG_CB8_128 (SPAdes) (version 2) | ecosystem: Environmental > Aquatic > Marine > Oceanic | place: Arctic Ocean...
AACATTTCAATTTAATTCAGATAAAAATAGATATGAATTTATAAATTTACAAACAGATCAATTATTGTCTTCTTTTAATGCAGTCAGTGGTGCAGCACCCACGACAGCAACGCCAGCCGTACCATCACAATTAGGTCAAAAAGTTGGTATTATTGGTCGTGATCCATTAGATGCTAAGTTTTCTAGTGGTGGAAAGAAAGCAAAAATTAAAGGTATAAGAGATGCTCTTGGAGGAGTAGGCATTTATAATGTATGGTTATGTCCGCCAGATTATATACCCCCCTCTACGATATCACTGTCAAATTATTGGGATAATTCAACGACGACAAAAACACAAGAAAATCACGATATAATAACTGCAAATTGTATAGAAGCATCTCGTGATAATTGGGAAGGTAGTTTACTTGATAGATGTGGATTTGATTATTTCTCTCTATTTCCAAAATATGGAAGACAATATAACCGGTTTGATCCTGTTACATATAATAATGATAACCCTAGATTAATTGGTACAGGAACTAAACCATTACTACTTGGAAATAGATTAAATAATGTTAATAATCCTTCTTTGTCTCTTTATTATTCACCAGTTACCCCAGCGGCGACAGATCCAGTATTAGGACAACCAAATTTCGGTTTATCATTTCCAAATGGTCAGCCTGTATTAATTGAAAATGATAGCCAACAATTGACCGCTACATCTTCGCCTATTTTAACAACATCACCTTTTTACATTATTTATTCAGATATTGTCGGTGAGAGAAATTATCAATCTGGATCTACGCCCTTACCTGCTTTATTTTACTGTATGCGTAATTATTCAAATTCAGGTTTCTTTTATGGTTATGGTTCAACTTTTTCTATCATGATAAATCAAGATAGGGTTTTAAGTTTAATAAATACCGAGATTAGAAATCCAAATGGTGAATTAGCAAAATTATCAAAAAATTCAACAATCATGTATAAAATTCAGAGACAGGCTACTATGCCCGCACCTACAATAGATGTATTTGGTCAAATAGAAAATCAACAACAACCAGACCCTAACCAGGAAGAATTATTAGAAATATTAAAAGAGACAAGTAGTATTGCATCTTCAATAGCAGGAGGATCAGGTACAAGAATTAAAAAAAGTGGTTCAAATGCAGCAGCAAATATAATAAGGGTACCTTCAAGGGGGGTGGCTACAAATGCAGCTATTCCAAGTTCAGTTGCAGGTACACAAACTCAGGGTGTACAATTAAGTTCAGGAAGTTCGCAAACTCAGGGGGTATCAAGCAGTTCAGGAGGTACGCAAACTATTGGAGAACAAAAAACAAATTCACCACAAGATATTGCCACTGGAACACAAACAGATCCATTATCTCTTGAAGATGCCTTATCACAAACAGATACCTTTACACAAGCAGATGCCTTATCACAAACCGATATTGCCCAAGGTATTGAACAAATGGAAATATCAATACAAGCCGGCAGCGATTCAATTACGCCCCAAACACTTGGTATAAGTGATTTAGATAGAAAATTAGTTGATGTAATACTTCGTTCTATATTAGCGAAATTGCCTGCAAGATGGAGAAAGACAGCAGCAGAGCAGCCCGAAATGTTAGGAGTGTTCGGAGAAGATCCAGAAGACTGGTTTCCTGTTTCAAGTAGAAAAACAGGTAAAATTAATAAAAATTTTCTTAAAGCAATTAGACAGGTTTTTGATAAAATAAATTTAGATCAACTTTTATTAACAGCACAAAATAATCCTGATGCATTAGTTGAAAGTCTTACACAAACAGCAGATCCAGCCACTGGACGACTGGCAGGAATATTAACAGGATTAAAAATAAATACAAATGGTCAGGTAACTTATAATCTGCAAACAGAAGATCCGATAGCGAATCAAAATGCAAGCTTTATATTTAATGCAATGGAGACAAATAATTCACCATCATTTCAAAAATTAATTGATCAGATTATTTTAAGTCAAGGTAGAAATTTTACAAAAAGACAATTAAAAGACATGAGCATTTCAATTAGAAATGCTTTGATAGATAATGAAATTATAGGTGAGTATACAGACGGTGAAGGTCAGAGATTTGTATACGAACAACTTGATAATTTTGAAGATGGAGGAGGCGGCTATGGTGTTGAAGGTATTGCACCAACAGCCATACCGATTGTGGATGAAATGGAATTTATTCCAACCGTACAGCAGAGTGTAGATCAATTAGGAGAACTTAATTTCATTTTTACAAGTCAAGATGGTACAGCATTGCCACTTGATCAGATTTTAGTCGGATTAAATGAATCAATTGTACCGAGAACTAATGCCCCAAGACAACAAGAATTGACCCCAGAACAAATGATGGCAGCGAGAGAAGCACAAAATAATCCGGATACAGGAGAGCAACAAGGAGAAGTAAAATCAAATACCCCCGATGAATTGTCAAGTAGTTTTGCTAATACATCACTAGCCCGAGATCCTGATCAAGGTACTGACCCACAAGGAAAACCACCTGATGACAAAAAGAAATAAACATTTATAGAGTCCCCTCTACATTTGTAAATTAGGTGCACCTGTAAGGGGGTTGCCTACAAAAAAACACAGATTCCGAAGGAAACTCTATAAATATTAATTTAAATTTTATTATCTTAGTTAATATATATAATGGAATACCATAACTGTCGTTGTTGTGAATGTAAATACGAAGAACATCCAAAAGACAGGATAAGTAGATCTGAATCCAGATATAATCGTTATCTAGGTATATGTTCGGATGAATGTAAAGATAAGATAACTGAGAAAGGATTAAATGAATTAAGTCTTCATGCTTTTTTATTTGGCGATGCACGAAAAAGAAATAGGGTTAAATTACCAAAAACTTACTTGAAAAAGAAAAGTATTTAAGAATAAAATATATAGTATATATATAATGAGTAATATAAAAAATGATATAAGAACAATTCACGCTTTCAGCATCAATAATGTGCATATCACAATTAAATGTCCACATCATAAAAAGAAAACCTTTCATCGTCATGGATCTTGTGGCGATATCTCAAATAGAGAAGAACCTAGATGTTCACATTGTACAGAATGTAATTATAATAATGTTATCATTGATGACCAAACATTAAGGTGTGATTTAGGAAAAAGAGGACAACCATTAAAAAGAAGCTTTCAATATTATATTTAATAAAAAATATTAATTAATTTAATTTAATTTAATTAATAATTTAATCATATTTATAATCTCCAAATAATTGATCAATAATATACACGCTCTCACCGTCGTTTACCATCCTGCAATATGTAGGATAGAATTCAACTCTTCTTCTTTCTCTTATAAGATATGGAGAATTAAATAATAAACTATTCTTATGTTCGTATTCTAATTCTGCTTTCATTTTATTATATTTTTGTTGTTGTGTTGTATTCATTTATAATTACGATAGTGTGATATATCTTTAAGGCATATATATACTATGTTATATAGAAAAAGGGTATAAAGAGCCTTATTTCCTTATATAGCATATAACTAATATATAAGCTTTATATAGAATATAACTAAATATATAGACTTAGAGGAATATAATAATTATTATATGCTTTAAACCCTTTTAATTAAGAATATAACAAGAATACTTATATAAAACACTTAAACATTAAGCACATAACAAGCATTTCTATATAAATTGTATTTAAGTTCTTTTAATATATCAATTAATTTTGTGTTATTAGAAATAATATTTAAGTATTTTTTAATTATTATCTATTTAAAAAATATATCTAGTTATATTATATATAATGGAAAACCTAAAAGAAGTTTTAAAAGAACATCGTAATGTTCGTGACTCTACTATAAAGATTTATGCAAGACATTTAAATAAATTGTCTAATGAGATTAATGGATCTGACTATAAAAGCAATGACTTTTTAAAAAGTAAAAAGAAAGATATTACAAAGTTTCTTAATGACCAAACTAGTAGTACAAGAAAGAATTATTTAGCATCTATATTAGTTGCTTTATCACCAAAAGCTAGAAAAGAACCTGTACAAAAAATGAAATCAACTTATGACGATTACTCAAATATATTGTTAGATGAACATGCGAAATATACAGATAGTTTAAAAGATAATGAAAAGAATATTAAAGAAAGTGAGAATTGGTTAGATTGGGAAGATGTACAAAAGATTAGAATTAATTTGGGTAAAAAGATTAAGAAGATGGGCTATAAACAAAATACACATGAAATTAATAGTAAGAAAGACTTTGAAACTCTACAACAATATCTTGTATTATCACTGTATACATTACACGCTCCGCGAAGACTGGAATATGCAGATACAAAAGTCATACCTTTTAGAGAATTTAAAAAGCTATCCGACAAAGATCTAGATGATAATATATATTTAGTTGTTGTTAGTAGAAATAAAAAGTTCTTTTCTTTTGGTAAAAATGCAGTTAAATCAGAAACAGCAGATAATTTGAAGATTCCATTAGATAGGGGTCTTAATTCTGTGGTAAATCTATGGTTAAATGTTACTAATAATACAGATGACTTTTTGTTAAAAGATACTAGGGGAAACAAAATGACAAAAAACGGTCTTTCTAAGTTTCTTTCAAAGATCTTTAAACCAAAGAAGATATCTGCATCTATGTTAAGAAAGATCTTTCTCTCAAATCAATTTCAACCAGAGAATGATAAAAAGAAAGATTTAGCAGAAAAGATGAATCATTCTGTTAAAACTCAACAAAATGTTTATGTAAAAGAGAATTAATATAAATATTAAATTATATATAAGAAATTTATATATAACCTATTATATATAAATGGCAAATCCGTGGATCACGCATGTACAAAACTTCGCAAAGAAAAATAAGATTTCTTATAAAGAAGCAATCTCAAAAGCTAGGGCATCTTATAAAAAAGGTGGAGCAAAAACAACGAAGAAACAAACTTCATCAGATAAAACAGATGAAAAACAAGGTATGGAGATTAAAGCTTTAAAAAAGCGTAGGGGTAGACCTTCAAAAACAACTACTGTTGAATTAGGTGGTAAAAAAGTTAAATTTAAGGATGGGGGGTTAAGGAAATCATTAAAAGCCCCAGATGATCACAAATTTAGAAAAGGTAATTTGAAGAAATTACTAAAAGTACCGGTCGGAGATTCATTTGATTTTTTAACAAGAAAGCATAAAATGAATGCTAAAATTAAAAGACAAATTAATCTCGCCCTTAACTTAATGAAATAATTTAAAGAACTAAGTATATATATATAAATATTTAAAAATATATCTATATATATATATATATATGAGTACTAACGATATAGACTATGACGATGAAAACAATGAAAAATGGCTAATATTTGAAAGAGATAGCTTAATAAAACAATTACAAGAAATAACACATAAAGAAGATTTAAGAATTAAGGCGATGAAAATTGCACAAAAAAAATACAGAAATACACCAAAGGGTAAGATAGCTAATAAAAAAGCACAAAAGAAAGCATACAAACCGACAGGCAGACCAAAGGGTAGACCAAGGAAAATTATAAAAGAAGAGTAATTTTATTTATCTAGATTAAATATATAAATAAAATGTCAGCATTCTTAAAATATATACATGATTTATATCTTTATCCATTTGGCAAACCAGATGATACAATAATGTGTGTTAATTCATTTGCAAAAACAGATAAAAGATTTAACTATATTATACAAAAAAGTAAACCAGATGAAGATGAGGAAATGAAAGATATTGAAGAATATTTAAATCCAATAAATAAATAGTATAACAATATTAAATATCTATTGTTATAGTATATGGCAGGTTACCAAACAAAAACATTTTCTAAACACGATGATTATATGACACCAGAATCAGCGTGGAAAAATATTAAAAAGTATATACCACAAGATAAAATGATATGGGAGGCGTTTTACGGAGATGGTACAAGTGGGAATTATTTACGAAATTTAGGATTTAATGTAATACATGAGGATATTGATTTTTTTGATAATGATCTCGGAGAAATCATAATTTCTAATCCACCTTTTCAGTATATTCCAGAAATATTACAAAGATTAAAACAATTAGATAAACCTTTTATTATGATAATGCCAACGAGTAAAATACATACTCAGTATTTCAGAAAGATATTTCAAGATGAAACAATACAGCTAATTATACCAAGAAGAAGAATTCAATTTTGGAAAATGATAGATGATGAGATTGATTATGAAGCTAAAAGGGTTTGCAATTTTGATTGCTTTTATTATTGTTGGCAGATAGATTTACCAAGAGATATTATCTTTCTCTCAGATGATGAATGTTGTGAAATGAAATCAATTAATATTTAATAGTATATATGTATTATTTATATAAGAATAATTTATCATATATATATATACAATGGAATTATACAAAGATTATACAAAAAAACAACTTTTAACAAAATGTAACAGATTAAAAGAAGCATTAGAAGAAGAAACAAAATGGTATGAAAAAAGAAACAAAGAAGTCAAAGAACTTCGCATAGAAAATACCAGATTGCAAGAAGAAGTTGCAAAGCATAATCGTAGACTTTTTGGTATACCAGAACCACTTCTGCCCGATACACCTATTGGATGGAAATAATTGATCATACGAAGGAAACGAAGGAAAAACAGGTTTTTTTATAAAAGGAGAATTATTTTTGTTTTTGTTTTTTGTTTTTTTTATTTTAAAATTATTTTTTTTCAATAATTCCTTCGTTTCCTTCGGATAGTAAATAATAATTAATAAAATAATTAATATTATAAAATTTGTTACCTAGTATCATCATAAAACCTGTCTGGGTATATATTTAATGTTTCGCAAAAAGTGCAAAAGTTGAGATTTTTACAAATCCTAGCCTTCGTATTTAGGCAATTTAAGCCAATATTATTGAATATATTAGTCTGGGTAACGATTTAAGCCTCAAAAACGGAAATAAAAACGGGCAAAAAACACAAAAAACACAAAAAAATGTATAGATTTATAGAAATATATACATTTTTTAAGTCAAATTAATAAAAAATTGAATTAAATATATACTTAAAAAATAAAATATATAGTATATATATATAGAAATGTTTAACCAAAAGAATCTTTGGAAAATCTGTCCTAACAGTACAAAAATGTTTAATTTTGACAACAAGATTAAGGAAAAAATAAATACAAAAAATTTAGATCTCATTATTAAATCTGGATTTAACAAAACTTATACATGTACAGATTGGTTGGAACAATTTCATTGTCCCTTCAATGATGTAAAAAAACACTTATTAAAAATTAAAAAAAATATAAGAAATGGATTTTTAGTAAGTAAAGCACAAGTAAATAAATTCGGCAGGGCATCTTATAAGGGTCATATAAGTATGGCATTATTACCAAATGAGATCAGACAAGCCCTCAGTATAGGGGTAACAAAAGATTACGATATAGCAAATTGTCAACCTCAAATATTATATCAACTTTGTAAATTATCAAAATTAAAAAAATCAGAATATAAACATATTAAAAATTATTGTGAGAATAGAAATGATTTTATTGAAAATTTAGCAAGTAGTTATGAATCTGTCAAAAAATTCGCAAATAAACAAGAAGCTAAGAAATTTTATAAAGTAATGATTATCGCAACTTGTTTCTTTGGTGGTTCAATTCAGAAATATGAAGAAGAAAATAACATCAAAATATTAAACAAAAAAGAAGGAGCAGGAATAAAATACTCGCATTTGAAAATACATCAGGATTTAAAATCTTTAAAAAAAGAAGTTGAAAATATTGTAGAGAAATACATTGTTACAAATAATGCACAAATTTATTCAAATATTTCTAGTGAACTAGAAAAACAATATGTTAAAGATCTCAAAGATTTTGAGAAAGGAAAAAAGATAATGTTAAAACCTTTTAAGAAAAATCCAAAAAGTAGATTAGCATCATTGTTTTTACAAAACTGGGAAAGAATTATTATTGAAACTGTAATTACAAAATTAGTTGAACAAAAAAAAATGATAAAAAACAGGTTTATTTATACTTATGACGGATTTCAAGAAGATGGTGATTTTACTTGCCATGATTTGGATGATATTGTTAAAAAGAGTACTGGTATTAAATGTGAATTTATTATTAAAGGTGTAGAAGAAGGTGAAGAATTAATGTTAAAATGCAAAGATCTTATTGCAGAAGATATGTTAGATAAAAAACACCCCTTTTCCACCTTAGAAGAATTTGATATTGAATATTTTAAGGGCTTGAAATATGATTTTAGTATGATGGTTGATTATTGGGAAAAGTTCTTTTGTTTTACCGTGGAAGATGGTAATTATTGGTTTTCAGATATGAGAACATTAAAAGATCCAGAAACAGGAAGAATTAAAAAAAATAGAACAACAAAACCTTATAAATGGTCAGCATTAAAAGAATCATTTGGACATTATAAAGTAATGATAAAGAAAGAGAAAATTATAAAAGGTGAACTTAAAATAATACAATGCGAATTAGATTTTATTGATGAATGGAAAAAACAGGGAATGAGATCTTATAAACAAATGGATTTCTATCCAGAAAATAAACCAATAAAAGAGAGATTAGATGCTAAATATTTTAATGTATTTGCAGGATATCCAGATTTCGTATTTGGTGAGAAATCAACAAATAACATAGAAAAATATAAACAAGTATGGGAAGGATTATTAATAAATTTATTAGGTAATAAACAAGCAATGAACCATTTTAATATGATTGTAAGTTATAAAATTAAATATCCTGCAAGAAAAAAACCATTTGGTTGTATTATTAAAGGTATACAGGGAGAAGGAAAAAACTTTGTATTATCAAGAATAGCAAAAGTAATCGGAGAATCTCATTATTTAACAACATCAAATGTAAAAGATGTAATTGGTGATTATGCCATGGGTCTATTTCATAAATTAATAGTTAATTTAAATGAGATGGATTTAACAAGTACAAAATCATTAACAAATAGATTCAAAAGTATTGTATCAGAAAATGAAATTACATTTAATCCAAAACATTCCAATCAATTTGAAGCAATTAATTACGCCTTAATGATTCTGACAACAAATGAAATGTTATGTATCGTTCTTGATATAATGACAGGAGAAAGAAGATGGTTTATATTTGAAGGCAATGGGATAAATGCTTCTATTAGTCAACAAAAATGGAGTGCAATCTATAAAATGACAGATACAGATGATTTTACTAAATTCCTATATAATTATTATAATGATATGGAATGTGAAAAGTTTGATTTCAAGAAAGCAAAAAGAGAAAATTCAAAATCAGAAGCCTACAATAATGTAGCAAGTTTATTTATACCATATGAAATGTTATTTCTAAAAGATTGGATTTTAGACAGAGGATATGAAATTTATCAATCGTCCTGTAAAATTATTGACGATAACGATCACAAAAAACCTAACAAAGTATATCACGAATTTGATAGTTTTTATGCACATACAGAAATAGAAATTAAATCATTATTACAAGAGTTTTGGCAATGGTCAACAGAAAACAGAATATCACTCGGTGAAAAGAAAAATGAGAAAAGTTTTAAGGGAAAAATAATGTCATTTAATTTCAAAAACATGTCAACTAGTCAAGATAGTAAAACTAGAAGGGCAACAATTAAATTTAGACCGTGTGATATAATGAGACAATTAATTGAGAAATCTGCATACGATGACGATGTGACTAAATGGAGGAAATTAAATAAATTAGGTACATTTAAAAAAGAGAAAGTAAATAATCTTAACTTTCTAGAATTATTATAAAAATATATAAAATAAATTTATTTATCATTATTGATAATAAATAAATTTAATTAATCAGTTTGTGTAGAAACATCAACGACAACTTTATCATCGTCAATTGTTTGTTGAACCTGTTCCTTTACTTTTTTAATCATGCATTCAGATCCATTTAATAAACATAACAAAGTATGTAATATACCATTACCTTTTGTTTTTTTTGTAAATGCTAATAACTCTGAGAGAATAAACAAACCTGTCATTGTAGCAGCTAAATAATCATTCATATATAAATAAAATAGATTTTATTTTTTCTTTTTTTTAGTATTTTTAGATTTACTTTTTTTAGATTTGGTATAATTACAAAATACACATTCAGGGCTATATTTTAATTTTTCTTTTTTCTCTAATTTTAAATCATCCTTTAAGATACTATCTAAATGTAAAGCAGATTTCATTCCTTTTTTTTCAGGTACATTAAATGTTGGAAAACAATTCATATATAAATATTAATGAGAAAAAAAAAAATATTAATTATTATATATATAAATGTCATTAATAGTTTTAGATAGCAAAGGTCAAGACCCGGCAGAATTTGAAAATCATTTCGGCGGTGGGTTGAAATTACCATCTAACGCGGAAATATGTTTAGTAGGATCTAATATTAATTTTAAACAGAATGGAGCGGATAACCACACGATCCAAGAAGGAAATGATACATTTACCATACAATATGGTAATGTAGATACACAGGGAACAAATGAATCAGGAGCTTATACAGTTAAGTTGAAACATGGTCATTTTACAAGTGTAGAATTAGCATCAATCATGTATTATGCTTTTATTGATGGGGGTTTTCAGAACGGTCAAAAATCATCAACTTATTGGAGTAATCAACCGATATCATCATTGAGAGCCGCTTTAAATTGTACATACGACCCAGCAACAAAGAAAATGCAAATATCTTGTGAAAGACAAACAGTCGGAACAAACGATATAAACCCCTATAACGATGATGCAGAAGTAGGAGAATCATTTTTTGCCTCAACTGGTAAATTTGGTTCAAGAGTAGCAGGGTATAATAATCAATTAACAAAAGGGGCGAACTTAGTACCAAGATTAACACGATGGGGAGTTGATTCATCTTTTGCAGAATGGTTTCCACCTAATGAAGAAGAGTTTAATGATGGTGGAAGGGAAGACTGTTTAGCAATTTTAAGCAAATATCCAATTTGGACACATTCCACAGGGGCAGCCCCCTTATTACCTACTAATGGAACCTTTGGTGGTGCCCCCAGAATAAACCCCTTTTATACACTGGGGCAGACTTGGTTATTTGATCCAGTTGGGTTCTACGTAGATAATAGAGATAAATTACCCTGCTATATGGGCGGTATCGTATCTAATAAAAGAGTTGGCGTAACCGGTTGGGGATCACAACAAAAAGTAGGAGTCAATAATATAGTAAATAGACAATCATTTGATAACTGGTCAAATGGTGGGGTAAAATATAGTATATGGTGGGAAATTGAACCAGATGATATATCTAGTGTATGGAGAGTTAAATTTTATTATCATCCAACTAATATCAGCCCTTGGGCATACGAAAATAGAATACAATTCGGACAACAAACATTTGAAGAAAATAAAACAAATGTAATTCATTTAATACCAAAAAATGGCACATGTGGAATTGATCCAACAGCACCATCTTTGCCAGGAGGCGATGCAACAAGATTTATTTGGGAAGGTAGGGTATCAAGAACACCCACGGTAACAGCAGCTACACTAAACACAACTTTTCCAGCTATCCTTGCAGGCTTTCAGGGTTATGTAGCAGTAACAGACGGAGGTAATTTTGATTTATATAAAGAATTACCATTATTTCAGGGTGCAAATCTGAAAACAGATGGCAGACCTATGCTTGCCGGTACAGATGTCACAATAAAAATGCAGAGTTTGCGACATATGAATGTTGGAACAAGTTCAATGGGAGCTTTATACAATGGTAATCCTTTGCCAGTGCAAGGAACTGGTACAGGTTTATCAGCACCGTCACCGTATATTGTAGATGGAAATCAAACACCATTTAGAAGTATATATTTTGGATGGTCACCAGTAAGGGAGATACTACCCATACTTACACCTTATATAAATCATAGTTTTAGAAACATGACTGATAGGTATTCTAATATAGCAAGAACACTAGGATTTAATGAAAATAGTTTAAGTTTCATAGCACCTAATTCATTATTAACCTTGGACAGTGATTTTACAGATGATTTATGGACTGAATCAACCGGTGTTGTTGTTATTCAAATGCCGAATCTACCAGTAGAAGGAGCATTAGGATGTGGTAGTACAGTATGGGGCGGATCTAATTCAGCACAAATAATTGGCGTAGCACCGATTTCATTACTATATATCGGACTTAGGTCAGATTCATCTTATAGCGAACCAGCAAATGAGAATTGGATCAAGTTAAAGAATCTATGTATGAATAGTCTTAATCAATTGAAAATAAAACTTACAGATACGACAGGTAGAAAATTGAGAAATCTAGCACCAAATTCTACAATATGGATTAAGATAAGACAAGGTTGTGAAGATAGAACATTAAAAGCAGGTGACGGAGAAAATTATCAGAAGATATCTGCCCAAAGTTTTTATAATCGTAATACATGATTTTTTAATTAGTATAAAAAAAACAATATTTTTAATAGAATTTTATTACAAATATATAACTTTTATTACAAAAATAAAAATCTTTTATATATATATATAAAAAATGGCATTTGACGAAAGTATTTCAGGATTACCAGATTTTAGAACTGATGAATCATCAAAATCAGAAGTGGCAAACGATTTAGACTTAATAATTGATCTACCACTAGAAGAACCAACAGAAAAACAAACAAGCGGAATAGATGATATTTTTATTATGAAGAATAAAAAAAATATAATAGATAAGAAGAACCCAATTGAATTAAAGGTAAACCCAAGGGAAGAAAAAGAACCAGAAGGTATAAGCTTAGAAATTAGTAAAACTAATATAGAATTACCGAAAGAGAGAAAAAAAGAAAAATATGAAAATATCGGAAAAAGAGGAAGAGATAAAAAACCAAGAAAAAAGAGAATATTAAGCGAGGCAGCAAAAGAAAAATTAGCATTAGCACGGAAAAAGTCACTAGAAGTAAGAAGGGAAAATGCAAGAGTTAAATACGCAGCCAAAAAGAATAAACAACAGAAAGAAACAATTAAAGAGATTGTACCAGATGCAACCATCTTAAATCAAACAAATAATTTTAACCAATTTTGTGAATTTATGGATAGATATGAGGCTAGGAAAATTAAAAAAGTTAGTAATTCACATGATCCACATCCAAATAAAATAATACCGACAAATCAAAAACCAAGACCTCCTATTATTCATAAAGCAGCACCACCAAAATATTATAATATAACATCAAATACAATTTTAAAAAAACCCGAAGCTATTACACCTAAACCGGTACAACAACCTCAATATCAGAATTTAAGAAAGACACCACAAGTTCAGCCACATATACCACCCCCAACAAGTATGATGGATAAGTTTAATGCTATTAGATCAAACAATAGATCGGGATACGGTAATATATGGTAATTAATCAAATCTAACAATGATTTTACCAGTTTTAGGACATCTCTCATAATCTGTTTTATAATTATTTATTTTTGTTTTATTCCGAACATTATCTGATTTATTTCTATTAGATTTTTTAATAATGCATTTTGGTAAATCTGATTTTAATGTAAAATAATAATCAAAATATGGATCTTTTTGAGACATAATTGACATTAAATACATTGTATTTGTTTTATAATTTAATGTAGAACTAACCTCAAAATCATAATCTAAATCTTCAACTAGGGTCTTTTTTTTATTTTTATAATAATAGAATCTAATCCATTCATCTGGGTCTGTATTTTTATGTTTATATTTTTTAATCATATCGTCAGACATTGAGATACTTAAATCTCTTAATGCTTTTTTATCATTCGCATTCATATATATTATAGTTAGATATTAATTAAGAAATAAAAAAAATATAGCAAATAATAAGAAATTTAATTATATATAAAATAATTTAATATATAATATAATATATACATAATGGATAAAAATCTTGATATATTACCTATACAACCAATTGAAAATGAAAGTAATCAAAAAAAGAATATACACCCTAATTTACCTGACATATATAAAGCTCAGTTAATTGTCGTAGCCGCCCCAATAAGATCCGGAAAATCAGTAATGTGGAATAACATGTTATTAAATCCTAATTTTTATGCAGATTGTTTCACAGATTGTCATATTATTAGTAATACAATTTTTAATGATTCGTCAAGTCGCTTCGCAGCAGAGAAATGGAAAAATACTTGTTATGAAATGTACAGTGATGAAGTAATAACTAATATAATTAAACATCAAAAAGAGAAAAAGAAAAGAGGAGGAGACACATCATTTGCCTTAATACTTGATGATATATGTGGAGACCTTAATAAGCACGGAAGAAAAGGAGGTAAAGCGATTCATTTTGCTACAAGATTCAGACACTCTGTTAATAGAGGCGACGCATGTTTAATGTTATATTCAAATCAAAAATATAATGATATTGCAACAATTATAAGAAATAATGCAACTGGTATGTTAATTTCAGGAAATATTAAATCTCGCAAAGAATTACAAACAATAAAAGATGATTTAGCCGATACTTTTGGCGGATCTGAACAATTTGAAAAAATGTTTCGTAGAGCACGAGAAAAACCCTACTCTTGGTTATATTTCAGACTAGATAGCACACCACCAGAAGTTTATTTAAATTTTAAAGAAAAATTATATCCGAACGCTTATCTTAAACCTGAAAAATAGTACAAACCAGATTTAAAAATAAATATTATTAATTTTATTTTATATTTAATAATATATATATATGAATAACGCTTTTAACTATCAAAACGATTTGACCGGATTCAGAAGCCAATTATCTGAAATAACGACTAAACATGATAACGCAGTATCTAATGCAAGAGCCGTGGCAGTCGGAGGAAAAGCCCGATTAATACAAAAAGCTAAGGATTTAAAAGAAGCAGGCGATTCGCTTGTAAAACAAGGATTAGAAGCCGAGATAGTACCAACGGCAGGAGCAGCTATCTTTAAAGGTGGTAAAGCTTTGTATTCTCGTTTATCTGCCCCTTCACAAGGTGGTGCAACTAATACAGGGGTAGATGCCCCACAGACCACAACAGACGGAACAAATGTCACATCAAGAGTCGGAGATGCCACCACTGACACCGGTGACGCCGCAGATTCATCAATACAAACACTAAAAGACGGTAGAATGGTCGCAAGAACCATCGCCCGACCAGCAGGTCAAGGAGGTGGAGCAGCCGACCAACAAGGATCAGAACTTATGGAAGAAAAACCAACAATTCGTGGATTCAAAAATGCAACCCAAGATGGTGGTGATCCTTATGGAAATGAACAACCACAAGGAGAAACAAAAGAAGGCGGTGATGAAGAAGGAGACATAGGAGGAGATGCAGGAGATGCAGCCGATGCAGCAGGAGATGCAGCAGGAGATGCCCTCAGTAGTGCAGCCGATGCCGGAGCAGATGCATTATCATCTGCCGTTGGTGGTGTAGGAGATGCCGCCGCAACCGCCGCATCAGCAGCAGGAGATGCAGCCGCCGCCGCAATTTCAGGTGCTTCCGATTTGGCGGGATCAGCAGCAGCCGCCGCATCAGGTACAGCAGAAGGTTTAAGCGGGGCAGCATCAGGTTTAGCCGAAGCCGCCGGGGCTACTAGTTGGATACCCTTCATAGGTGAAGTTGTTGGAGGTGTTGCAGCATTAGCAGCCCTTGGTGCAGCAGGATATGGTGCTTATGAAGAAATTAAAGGGGCTATCAATGAGGGTACAGCAGAAGCAACAAAAGTTGTGCCTAAACAAGTTGCCCCCGCAGATGTTGCCGGATCTTTTATTGCCCCTCAACAAAGTTCACAGGAAGAATAAATTAAAAAACCTGTTTTTTAAAAATATTAGTTATAACACAAATAAAACAATTTAAATTTATTTAAAAAATAATCTTAAATTATTTTCTGTTTAATAATATATATATGACAAGTACAATTGCGAAATCAATTTTGACGGATAGAAATTCCGAATATGGCGGCACTGGCGATGTGATAGAGCTTTTTATTCCCCCTGAGGTTGTGCCGATGCTCAATCCAGCAGAAACATACTTAAAATTTATTGTTGATATTAAGGACACTAATTTGTGTGTACAACCGGATGAAAGAGCCGGGGCAGCCTCTTTAATTTCTGAGATCCAGATTTTTGACGGACAAAATCAAACTTTGCTAGAACAGCTTGAAGATTTTAATACTTGGACAGCGACTTATAATCACTATAATCAAACAAGTGGTTTAAGAAATATGAGAACTTTAATGGAAGGGCAATCTAGGTCACAACCCGGCTTCGTTAACTCTTTGTATTACACGCCGAATCTTATTACTGGAAACACTTATAGACCAGTTGAAGTCTGCTTACCATTGCACATGAGTGGAATTTTTTCTCCTCAATCTTCCATTTTTCCAGTATTGTTAACTTCTGGTTTAAGATTAAGATTTACGATGGAATCATCTGTTAGAGCATTAAAGCTCGTAACAACAGCAGGTGTCACATCAGTAGCAGCCCCAGCTATTGGAGCAGCAACAGCAGATGTTCAGCCTGTACCTGTACCTGCACCCCCTGATAATCCTAATTCACTTATGTACGAACTTGCGGTAGTAGTTGCAGGTGCAGCACCGATCGCACAACTTTCAGTCAAAAAAGTAGCAACAGGAGGAGGAAGTAACTGTAATAGTAATACTTGCCCTTTTAGAATAGGACAGCAGATCGGATATGGAGATAATGCAGGTAGATTCTTTAATTGTGGTGAAATTTTAACCATAGTTGATAATGCCGCTAATATTGAATTTACTTTTGCCGCAGTGACCCCCCCAGCACCAAATGCAGCAGGTCTAGGAAGACCAGTTTTTGTTTTCAGTGATAAAATGGTTAATATAGTTGGCGGAACACCAAATTATAAGATTAGAAATGTTGAAATGGTTTGTTCGGTTGTTGAGGCTAAACAGGAGGTTGTTAATGCAATGATCCAAAAAGTAAACAGTGGTTCAGTTAAAATAGATTATACTTCATTTAATATTTATAGAAATAATTTAAATGCGGGGGTTAATAGACCTAATATCTTATTTGATACAACTGAGCATAGGGCTATGTCTTTACTTTCATATCCTATGAACACACAAAACAGTTTCTTAACTAGTGATTTACAAAGTGTAGGCGATGGGATGCTTAACTACCAATATAATATTGCTAATAGACTGACGCCGAACAGAAGGGTTTCTGTAAATCGGGTTGCATCTAGAACAGTTGATTTACAATGGAATGCCATTCATCAACATGAACTAAAAAAAGCATTGAGTAGAGGAAAAGTCAATCCAAGATATTTATGTGAAAATAAAAAGATGTATGGTATCGGTAGAGAGTTGGCAAAAAAGTCAAAATCATTTGATGCAAACAATCAAGACATTAGATTAGATATGGAATATAGTACAGCAGCCACTGATAACCAATTAGAAAAACTCTTAACAAGTTGGATGTACCACATAAGAACTCTTGTAATCTCTCAAAATAGTTTAGCAGTAGTATATTAAATTCAACATTTATAGAGTACCCTCTACATTTGTAAATTAGGTGTACCTGTAAGGGGGTTGCCTACAAAAAAACACAGATTCCGAAGGAAATGAAGGAATTATTAAAAAAAAATAAAATCAAAATAAAAAACATTTATTAAAAATATAAAAAGATTTCTAATAAATATTAAAACCTGTTTTTCCTTCGTTTTATTATCTCTATATAATTATAATGAGCAAATATATAATAACTAATTATTCAAAAAAGAGAGCAAAAGATCTAGGTGTACAGATTAAATCCTCTGAAAATAAAAAGAAAAAGATAGATGTTTTTAAAGATAAAAAAAAGATAGCATCTATCGGTGCCTATGGATATATGGATTACCCAAATTATAAAAAGAAATTAGGAAAAAAAGAAGCAGATAAAAAAAGAAAAGCTTATAAAGCGAGACATGAAAAAGATAGGAAAGTTGCCGGAAGTAATGGATATTATGCAGATCAAATATTATGGTAATACAAATAATTTTAAAAATTGCATATTATTAAATTTAATTTTCTTTAATAATATATATATGTCAAAAGTTCAGATAGATTCAGTTCAAAAGTTTGAAATAGCTCCTCAAAATCAAAGTAGTGGCGA
>Ga0209091_10001859_pt1 | contig 18160 bp, 23 predicted proteins | sample ArcticOcean_MG_C_6_FD_187438 | JGI IMG/M metagenome (GOLD analysis project Ga0209091, IMG submission 187438) | Marine microbial communities from western Arctic Ocean - ArcticOcean_MG_CB8_128 (SPAdes) (version 2) | ecosystem: Environmental > Aquatic > Marine > Oceanic | place: Arctic Ocean...
CTTAATTTTTATTATAAATGGCCTAATTATGTGGTAAAATAGTGTAAAAATGATAATTATTCTAAAAAATCTCTATTTTAAAATAAATTTATGGAATGTTTGGTAAATTTTTTGTACTGATTGAATTTATTTCAGATTGATCAATAGAATCTTTTGGAGTTTCATCTAATGTTTTTATTGTAACCTCATTTCCATCAAAACTTGTAACAACTTTTTTAATTGAATATCCATCCCTCTTTCTACTAATTTCTTTTTTGCAAAATTTCTAAGACATTTAACTTACAATCATAATGAAGTTGTTCAGGCTGTAATGGAAGATCTTCCAAAACAGAAAAAGGATCAAGAGCCTGATTTTTATCAATAATTTAGTTTTTTCTTATCTTGGTGAATTCTGCCCCTAGAATTTCTTTTCTAGTAATTTTTAACACATCATAAATTTTATCAAAAACATCTTCAGTATTATTTCCTAAAATTTTAACAATGATTCCTGATTCATTTGGTAGAATCGATGTGCCTATTGAAACTAATTCTGATTTTTGTATGTTCCCATAAATTTTTTCTTGCAATTTTTCTATTTGGTTTTTCTTTGTTAATACATACACTGTTCCTACAATATCATATTTACCTAATACTCCTTTTATTTTCATATCATATTTTTTAGGTTCTATTTTCATATTTTCTAAACATCGAAATTCATTGTTTTGATTTTTACAATATGTTCTAAGATAACAGATGTCATAATCAAAAGTTTCTTTCATTGCTGTTCGTCCGGGTGTTAAAACTTCTGAATAAATTAGAGTTGCATTATCATGTATATTCAAATTTACTTTTTGATAATATCTAGAATTTTGATATGGAATTATTTGATCTGGAATATATTCTAAATAACAATTTTCATCTAGTGTAATGTTTACCAATTGTACTGCCGAATTTGAATTCATACTATAGATTCTAGTTGCACCTTGTGTAGTGATATGACTAACTGCATTATTTTTTAAAGTGATATCTGTTTTGTACCTGTCCCCTTGTAAAATTCCGCCTGACGGTGAAATAATATACAAATATGCCATACCTGGAAGCGAACTTTCAGGATATACTGCTCGTTGAATTTGTAAAGGGACTTGAGAAAATTGCTTTACTATGACCGTTTTTAATTCATTATTTTCTTTTAACTCTACATCTAAAATTCCAACTTTACCTGATTTTCCAACTTCTAACTGTTTTATTTTTAAATTATATTTTTTTACTTCTTGTGGAATTTCATCTGAAATTAATTTTATGTCATCCAAATTTTACACTTTTTTTAAATTATGTGATTTAGGTTGAGAATCTAATAATAAATCATGAATAATATGTTCAGCAATTTTTTTAATACCTTGATTTGTTTTACAATTAATAAACTCAATTGGTTTTTCTTTTCTTATTCTTTCACCATCTGCTTTCATAATTTCTAAATTCGCACCTACCAATTCTGCAAGATCAATTTTATTTATTATTAAAAGATCACAATTTGTAATTCCTAATCCCCCCTTTCTTGGATATTTGTCTCCGCCTGCAACATCAATTATGTAGATAAAATAATCTGCAAGAATTGGACTAAATGTTGTTGTAATATTATCTCCGCCACTTTCAATTATAATTAAATCTAATTCTGGATGATTATCTTCCATTTCTTCTATTATTGCTAAATTCATTGAAGGATCTTCTCTAACTGCTGTGTGTGGACATCCGCCTGTAGCAAGTCCAATCACCATATTTTCTGGTAATAATCCTCTTTCTGTAGCTAAATTTTTTCTTATTCGATCAGCATCTTCTTTTGAGATAACATCATTTGAAATGATGCTAATACTATAACCAATGTCAGCTAGTATGGGTACAAGACATTCAATTAGCATACTTTTCCCCGAACCTACAGGCCCTCCAATACCTATCCTTGGTATGTGAGTCATAAAATAAAAATAAATTTTCACGTAATAAACATTTTAGAATCCATTTTTTCATGTGACATTTGGATTATATCAAATTGCGGTGCAAATTGCCACATGTCAAAAAGTGATTTATTTGAATTTTCTTTTAAGGTTTGAATAATTATTGGTTTAATTTCATGAATTATTTTTTGCCCTTCTAAATGTTGAATTAATCCTAATCTTAAAGCTGCCCCTACAACACTAACTGTAAAACCATATAGTAGCATTGCAAGACTTTTTTCTTTTTTTATTTTTAATGCACTACAACATATTGCAAATGCTACTGGAAATATTCCGTGTACTCTTTTTTCTTTAATTGCTTTTTGATATTTATTAAAAATTTCATCATCTTTTACAAATTCTGAAACACATCTAATTAATTGAATTCCTGAATTAACTGATGCCTTTCTTATTTCTTTTATTGGTTTCATAATGAATGCCATTTCATCAGCTTGTTTTATTTCCTCAAAATTTTTCTTTTCAGCACTTTCAAGTACATTTTCAAGTGCAACACAATCTGAAGGTCCTATTTGTTGTTGAATGTTTACTTTAATCATATTCTTAATATCTTCTACTCCTTTGATTTCATTTTTAGAAAAAAGAAATTCTAATCCATTTGATGTTGCATAAAGTCCAGTTGGAAAAAATGAATCAGAAAGCTGCATAACTGCAAGCTCTTCATAAATTTCATCAGTGTTCATGTACATCAGCACTAGTATGTGGCAAAAATATTGTTTCTTTTATGTTCAATTCAACATGATCAATTATATTTTTGAATAACCTTTGAAATATTTCTAATTCTGAATCTTCTTGAATTGGAAATAGAATTATTTTATCTTCAATTGAAATTGGTCTGTGCCTATTTCCGATAATATGACCTAAAATTATTCCTATATTTTGAGTATTTTCTTTTAATTTTACTGAAATTACTTTTTCAGGAATTTGTTTTACAATAATTTTTATTTCATTATTGCCAATAACATCCCCGTGTTGAAGCCTAATACTTGAATCTAAATTAATTCCAACATCTGTGCCTAAATTTGTTTTTTTTCGCAGAATTCTTTTTTCTAAATCAATTCGTGAAATTTTTATTTCCTCAAAACTTTCCTTTTCTAAATTTTCTTCTTTAAAGATACTCCCTAAAATTGAATTAATAGTTATCATGATGATTTTCTTATTTTGATAAAGTTATAGTTTTGGAATTATTTTTTGAATTATTATATACCATAATTACATATGATCATTGTTGATGCTTACACCTAGAGAGTTAGAAAAATTAAATATTTTTGTTGCAGCAGAATTGGCACGCAAAAGACAAGGAAGGGGTTTAAAACTAAATCATCCTGAATCTATAGCTATTCTTGCTGATCACATATTAGAAGGTGCACGAGATGGAAGATCTGTTCCAGAATTAATGAGTTCTGGAAAACATGTTTTAAAAAGAGATCAAGTATTGCCTGGAGTTCCAGAATTAATTCGTTCTATACAAGTCGAAGCTACTTTTGATGATGGTACAAAATTAGTAACTGTTCATGATCCTATAGGTGAAAACTAAAATGATTCCTGGAGAATATTTTTTATCTAAAGAACCCGTAATTGCAAATGTTGAAAAAATTACAATAACTTTGGATGTTAGAAATACTGGTGATAGACCAATTCAAATTGGATCTCATACACATTTTTTTGAAGTAAATAAAGCCCTAGAATTTCCAAGAAGAAAATCTTATGGATTTCATCTTAACATTGCTGCTGGAACTTCTATAAGATTTGAACCTGGAGATAGTAAAAAAATAGAATTAACAGAATTTTCTGGTAAAAGAATTGTTTATGGGTTTAGTGGGTTAGTAAATGGCTTATTATCTGAAAAACAAGATGAGGCATTTTCTAAAGCAAAAGAACAAGGATTTAGAGGTATGGAATTATGACATTAAATATTCCTAGAAAAAATTATGTTGATTTGTTTGGTCCTACAACCGGTGATCGAATTCGTCTTGCTGATACTGATTTAATTATTGAAATTGAAAAAGATTTGATCAAACATGGTGATGAATCTGTTTTTGGTGGTGGGAAAAGTATTCGTGATGGAATGGGACAAGCAAGTGGAGTATCTAGAAATGATTCACTTGATCTTGTTATTACAAATGCAATAATTTTAGATCCTGTTTTAGGAATTATCAAAGCTGACATTGGTATAAAAGATGGAAGAATTATTGGTATTGGAAACTCTGGAAATCCAAATATTATGGATGATGTAGATTTGATAATTTCATCTCACACTGAAATTATTTCTGGTGAAAATACGATTTGTACTCCTGGTACAATTGATTCTCATATTCATTTTATTTCTCCACAACAAGTAACACATGCAATTTGTAATGGAACTACAACCATGATTGGTGGTGGAACTGGTCCTGCTGATGGAACTAATGCTACAACATGTACTCCTGGAAAATGGAATATTCATAGAATGATAGAATCTGTAGATAATTTTCCAATGAATTTTGGTTTTCTTGCAAAAGGAAATGATTCTCTTGAACCTGCATTATTTGAGCAAATTGAATCTGGTGCTTGTGGATTAAAATTACATGAAGATTGGGGAACAACTCCTGCAACAATCAATTCTGCATTGAATGTAGCTGATAAAACTGATATTCAAGTTGCCATACACACTGATACTCTAAATGAATGTGGATTTGTAGATGACACAATTATGGCTATTGCCGGTAGAACAATCCATACTTATCATACTGAAGGTGCAGGTGGTGGACATGCTCCTGATATTTTAAAAGTTGCAAGTTTATCTAATGTTCTTCCTTCTTCCACAAATCCAACACGTCCATTTACTGTAAACACTTTAGCAGAACATCTTGATATGATGATGGTTTGTCATCATCTTAATTCATCAGTACCTGAGGATATCTCATTTGCTGAATCTAGAATAAGAGGGGAAACAATTGCTGCAGAAGATGTTTTACATGATATTGGAGTTCTTAGTATGATGTCTTCGGACAGTCAAGCAATGGGAAGAGTTGGAGAAGTTACTACAAGAAATTGGCAAACTGCAGATAAGATGAAAAAAATGACTGGAAGTTTACCTGAAGATAATTCTCAAAATGATAATTTTAGAGTAAAACGCTATCTTGCAAAAATTACTATTAATCCTGCTATTACACATGGAATTTCTGATCATGTTGGAAGCTTACAACCTGGAAGATTAGCTGATATTGTAATTTGGTCTCCACAATTTTTTGGTGTAAAGCCTAAAATGATTATCAAAGGTGGATTTATTGCTTATTCTTTAATGGGTGATCCAAATGCATCTATTCCAACAACAGAACCCGTATTGTATCGACCTATGTTTGGCTCATTTGGTAAAGCTGTTCAATCAACATCTGTAATTTTTACATCTCAATTAGCGTTGGATAATGGTATACAAGAAAAAATTAATTGTGATAAAAAATTAATTGCTGTAAAAAATTGTCGTTCCATTGGAAAAAAAGATATGTTGTATAATGATGCAACACCCGACATTGATGTAAATCCTGAAACATACGAAGTAAAAGTTGATGGAAAAATTGCTACAACTGATCCTGCAACAAAATTATCTTTAGGTAGATTATATCATTTATTTTAAAAATATTTCATAATTTTAAAACTACCTCTTATTTTGCAATTCTATCTTACAATTAAGACTGATACCTTAGATTCATGCACTACTGAATTTACAACACTTCCAAGTAATCTCCCCTTTATTCCTCCAAGTCCTTTTGCACCTATGACGATCATGTCTATTTTTTTTGCATTCGCAAATTTAGTAATTTCAGTTGATGGATTTCCACGTAAAACTTTGGAACTAAATTCAATTTCTTGTTTTTCACAATATTTTTTTGTAATCTCTAACATTGCATCAGCTTTTCCTCTCAAGAATTTTTCATAATTTACTACTGTTGAGACGAGAGTTGGATATACAACAAGTATTGTTACACATGTAATTTTTGCGTTATATAATTTGGCAAGTGAAATTGCAGTATCTAATCCCTTTTTTGATGCACCTGAAATATCTAGTGCAACTAAAATATTTTTTATTTCTGTTTTACTCATTCTATTCTTTATTTTTTAGATGATTAAACAGTTTCTTTAATTTAGGTAAAGTACGAATTTTTTATAAAATTGATATTATTTTCTCATCTAACACAATTGTAAATATTATGTTCAAACCAATTATGAAAGTGATACATGATACAATATATTTTAAATATTTTGTAGTTTGTTTAATTTTAGATAATAGTGAAAGTGGTATGCCAATTATTCCGCTAATGGCTGTCATTCCAATTGTACTTCCTATGCCAAATAAAATTAAAAAATAAATCATCGTTTCAAAATTAACCATTGTAGAAGCAGTTAATGCTACAAGGCTACCACTTCCTGCAATGCCGTGAATACTTCCTATCAAGAATGCTTTATGACTATGATTTTGACTATGATCTTGTTTATGATTATGAAAATGTGTGTGTGAAATTCCCTCCGAATGATTATGTGGGTGAATATGTTTTTGTTTGAATATCTTTTTGTTTGAAATTGTTAAAATTCCTAAAACAATTAACATAAATCCCACAATTAATTCTGCACCTACAAAAAAATCATTATGTATATTTAATGATAAACCTGCAATTACCAATCCAACTAAAATGATGCTTGATGTATGTCCCATTCCCCATACTGCTCCTCTTAATGAAGATACAATACTCAATTGTTTTAATGCTAATTTTTTTGAACCATTTTTATTTTTAATTAATAGTTGAGTTGAAATTGCACTAATGTGATCAGGTTCAAAAGCATGTATTAATCCAATCATTAAACCTGCCATAATTATTAAAAAAGGATTGTTTACTTCTAATGTTTGAATTAAACTATCTATCATTTGATTAAACCTCTATCTAAACAATAAATTTTCATAAATGATATTACGTCAGGTTCTTTACCTGTAGATTTTTTTTTCATTAATCTCTTTTTGGAATCTCAGCCTTTGGGTTTCCAAAATTATATGTATTTCCAGTACCTTTGTAATCGTGTGGTCTTACAGGATCCCCTCCCTCTAATCCTCTTTTTGTTAATGATAATCCAGCTAGTAATTCAATTACTAATCTCTGTCCTAACCCTGAAGTTATACCCCCATTGTAGGAACTGTTATCGCTGACATCATACATAGGAGCAATCTCTACTAAATCCATTGCAAATCTATCTGGATCAAATGATTTTGATAATTGTCGTATCATTCTGATACCTTCTCTTGATGTAAGTCCGTTTGGTTCTGGTTCTCCTGTTCCTGGTGCATAAGAAGGATCAAAAGAATCAATATCCCAACTAAGATAAACTGCATCTGTTCCATCATTAGCTCTATCAGCTATTTCTTTTGCAATATAATCAACTCCTAATTCCTCTACGTCTAACATTGTAAACCACTGGAAATCTTGATCAGCCATCCATTTGTATAAATCTCGTCCTGGCCAATATCCTCTTGGACCTACTAATGAGTAATTTTTCCCCTTTAGACATCCCATTTCCATTATTCTTCTAATATGTGCTCCATGATCATACTTGAATCCAGTTAATCCTTGTGGTGCACAATCAGCATGAGTATCAAAATGAATCATACCTATATTTTTAAATTTTTTCTGAAATGCTCTAACATTTGCATATGTTATTGAATGGTCTCCTCCGAGCATTACTGGAATTCCATCCGCCTCTAGAACTTCTTTAACTTTTAGAGTCATACTTTTATGAGATCCAATTACATCTCCTGGTGTTACATTTACATCTCCATAATCTACGGTTTTAAAAGTACCAAATGGATCTGCACCAGTTTCAATATTAAATCTCTCAAAAGGTGGAGATGGAATGGTAGATGCAGCTCTAATTGCTCGTGGACCATATCTTGCTCCAGGACGGATAGTAGTACCAAAATCAAATGGTTCGCCAATAATTGCAACATCCGGTTTTACTTCTAGTAACTCTTTATGGTTTTTAACCCATGGGAGATGTAAAAATGTGTTAATCCCTACAAACGGTGCAACATCTGCACCCTGAAAATCCTCACCATAAAATTCTGCACCCATAATAATCATATTCTATTATTGATTTTAATTATTAAATGACCTAAGTAACATACGTATACTTTTTTTTAGAATATTTCTATAGTCAGTCTAGTTAAAATAAAATAATCGTAACATACGAATTAATTAAAGTATAAACATTATATCGTCTATAACATATCATGTTATTAAAAAAATCAAAAAATGCTTGGCATTTTTTAAATCAAGGATTAATTGCTGTTCATTATAATGAATTTAAAAAAGCAATTTCATATTTTGATAAAGGTATTTTATTAGAACCTGAAAATATTGTTTTACAACTTCATAAAGGTATGACCTTGCATAAAATTAAAAATTTCCAAAATGCAATAATTTGCTATGATAACATACTTTTAATTGATCCAAAAAATTTAGATGCCTTGTATAACAAGGGCATTACATTTCAATCCATGGATCAACTTAACAATGCAATTGACTGTTTTAAAAAATCTCTCATAATTGACTCCACCTTTTCTAATTCATTAATCTCATTAGGTATGTGTTTTAGCAAATTGGGAAATCATGAAAAAGCACTTGCACTAACAGACGATGTTCTTTGTAATAATCCGAATAATGCGGAAGCACTTTATAATAAAAGTCTGATTTTAGGTAGACTAAACCGTAATTCAGAGTCACTATTATTTCTTAATCAAGCGCTTGATGAGGATTCTTATCAATCAAATATTTTATTTGAAAAAGGTCAAAAACTTACAAAAGAAAAAAAACATGAAGATGCAATAAGATACTACACTAGGGCTCTGGAAATGGACAAAAAAAATACAAAAGCATTAGTTGCTAAAGGATGGACCCTTGATTTTGCAGGATTTTCTAATAAAGATATTTTTATTTTTTATGACAAGGCTATCGAAATTGATCCAAAATGTACTGATGCATTATTGAATAAAGGGATGGTGTTGGATAAAACTGGATTATACAAAAAAGCCATAGATTGTTTTGATAAAATTTTAGAATATGATCCAGAAAATATTAGAGCGCTTTACAGTAAGGGTGTAGCTTACATATCGTTAAAAAATTTTGGAAAGGCAAAAGCTTATTGTGAATTTGCATTAGATGTTGAACCCAATAATGTAACCACATTATGTACAATGGTTTGGTGTTTGGAACATTCTAAGAAATATGGTGAAGCACTAGTTTATTGTGATAGAGCACTTAAAATTGAACCAAATTATGTTTATGCCATGAGTTACAAAGCTAAATTATTATTATTATTAAAAGACTATGAAGGATCACTACATTGGTATGATAAGGTATTAGAAATTGAACCTAATGATCAAAGAGCAATATTTCATAGATATAAGGTTGTAGTGGAATTAGATAAAAAAAATAAAGAACCTTTTTTAAAAAAATTTATGAAATTATAATTTCATAAAAAAATTTATAAAAAATTTTTATATTTGTTTTTGTATTGATATCTATGCAACAAGTAAGTACCGTAGAAGAAATCCATGATGCATCAAAGAAAGCAATAACTGCTCTTTATGGTGATGTTGATGATTTCAAAATAAATGAAACATTCGCAATTCCTGAAAAAGGGGATAGAATAGGTTGGGATGTACAGGTTAATTTTATGCTAGATGCATTGAAACACACTGTAGATCTTGAGATTCAGGAAAAAGATGGGCATATTGTTAATGCAAGATTAATTGATACTATGACTCCCCTCTAATTTTTAAATGGCTAAAGCTTTTTTTGCCATTTCCATTTTATTAAATAACTCACTAATGTAATTGTCTACAAATTGTTCAAAATTAAATTTCATTTCATTTTTTAAAGCCTTTTTTTGTTTTTGGTATTCTTTATGAAGAAATTTAAAATCTGTTTCTTTTAGATTTAGTATGTTGTCCTGTGTATCATTTTTTGATTCAATCATATTGACTAGAAAATAACTAACAAATTTTGTAAAACAATTAATTCTATATTTATCATGATATTCCTCACTCAGTAATGCATAATTTGCATGCAACCATTCTCTTACATCTGATCTTACCGTGATTGAATTATATCGTCCTGTTAAATCTAATCTTAATTTGTGTGAATGCACTTGATACCTTTCTGCTTTAATTTCGTTCATCATGATAATTATAGTGCTGGGCAGAAACATTCCTAGATAATTTTTATCTGTAACCTCTTGTAATTTTGCTATTACTGCAGGTTTCATTCCTATTGTAGAATATCCTTTTGCAGGCATAATTTGTATTCTAGTTACTGCTTATATCATTTTATTATTTTATTTTTAAAAAAAAAACACCTATCTTTTTAACTCTTTAATTAATCGAATGACTACCCAAAATACTCCTAATCCTATGATGCCTACTCCCAGACCGCTGTAAAATGCGTTCATTGTTCCAGATTGACTTAAACCTACTCCCAATATAATTAAAATTACTGCAAATGCATATTGTTTATCCATAGAAAATAATGATACCATTTAACTAATTAAATTTATATTTTTTAAAATTTATTATTTTATGAATATTATTATTTTATGAATATTATTATTTTATGAATATTATTATTCTGTAATAATTATCTGTATAGAACATTTATTTTTTTAACATGATAATTTTTTTAAATTTTTGAAATAAATGAATTGTATAAGTTAATTTGAAATAATTTAACGTAATTTACTTATTATTATTATTGATTAATATTGTCTTTCAACTCTACTTATTATATTTTACAATAAATTATTAAAATAATTATAAATTTTACATTAAATAATAATGTAAATCTATATTATATTAAAAAAACGTACTTTACTTGAAATTTTTAATCCTTATATAATTTTTAGCACTATAAATGCTGCTTTGGTTGAAATGGAAAGTTTTGGAATTGCGGTTGCGGTATTTATTGTAATTACACTTGTAGTTGGAGTATTTGCTGGAAGATTAGTTAAAAATAGCGGCAAGCGATTAATTGTTGCTGGAAAAAGTCTACCTCTTTTTATGGTGGGAACAATGCTTGCTGCACAGGCAGTTGATGGAAATTCAACATTAGGAAATATTTCACTTACATTTCAATTTGGATTTTGGGCTGGTGCAGTAATTCCAATTGGTTTAGGCTTGTGTTTGTTTATTGTAGCTGCTTTCTATGCAAAACCTCTGAACAAAATGTCTATGATTACATTACCTGATTTCTATTTTAGACGATTTGGAAATGGAGCTGAAGGATTATCTGGAATATTAATGATAATTAGTTTCCTTATTCTTGTTGCAGGTAATTTAGCTGCTAGTGGATTTATTTTAGAAGTTGTATTTGGAATAAATTATTTTTGGGGAATAGCAATTTCATCTTTGGTTGTAGTAATCTATACAGTTGCAGGTGGATTGTTTGCATCCGCATACACAAATCTATTTCAAGTGTATCTTGCAATTGGTGCTTTCTGGGCCGCATTCCTTTTCTTCTTTGGTGGGTTCGCAGATACTCCATGGGATGTAATTTATAATAATGCCCCTCCTGAATTCATGGATCTTTCAGGATTGTTTGATATTGCAAATGGAGCACTGATAAACTGGGGAGCTATTCTTGCACTAGGATTGGGTGATATTATTGCACTGGACTTTATGGAAAGAGTATTTGCAGCTAAGAATCCAAAAACTGCTCAAAGAGGAGCATTGATGGGTGGTGCATTAACAATGTTCACTGTAATCCCAACCAGTATGTTAGGAATTGTAGCATTTTATTATTTGCCTGTCGACACACTACCTGATTTAGCATTACCAATATTGGCCACTGAGTTTATGCCATTTGCAATTGGTGCTGCAATTCTAATGGGTGTTATTGGTGCATCTATGTCTACGGCCAGTGGAGGGTTACTAGCTATTTCAAGTGTAATCTCTAGAAATTTGATGCAAAGAATAATTCGACGACGTTGGATGGGTAAGGCTAATTGGAGTGATAGTAAACTACTCCAGGTAACACGAATTGTTATTATCCCTATGATGATAGTTGCAACTGTAATTGGTTACTTTATCCCTGCTCCTGGAATTTATCTAATTTTAGCATTTGACATCATGTTTGCAGGTGCATTTGCACCACTTACGTTTGGATTATTCTGGAAAAAAGCAAATATGCCAGCAGCTATAGTGGCCATAATTGTGGGCTCTACTATCCGATTAATTTTCTTCTTTACTTTCCCTGCAGAGTATGCTGGATTAGATACGGCGATACCTGCAGTTATTTCAACAGTAGTATTTGTAATTGTGGCATATGCAACACAAAGCAAGTATCCTGGAAAAACACGACATGATGTACGAGATTACGTTCCACCAGAGGAGGATGTCATATCAGGTGAAGATTTGAAACACTTTGGAAGTGGTGATGACTCTATGCCAAATGGTTATGATCCAAATACATCTGATACACCTGATGATGATCTTGAAAGTCATAATGCAATGCAAAAGTCATGATGCAAAAGTCATGATGCAAAAGTCATGATGCAAAAGTCATGATGCAAAAGTCATGATGCAAAAGTCATGATGCAAAAGTCATGATGCAAAAGTCATGATGCAAAAGTCATGATGCAAAAGTCATGATGCAAAAGTCATGATGCAAAAGTCATGATGCAAAAGTCATGATGCAATGCAAAAATATTTTATGATGACTATATTAAATTTTATTTTTAAAAAATATTTTTAAATCATTAATTTTAAGAAAGATGATGAAATACCCTGGATTACTTGATGAAGATGTTTCTCGTATTGGTGTTCAAGAATCACAAATGCTAAATCTTATTTCTGGAAAACTTGTTACAGATCTGGTTAAAACATCTTTAGGTCCAAAGGGTATGTCAAAAATATACATTGACATACTTGATGAAGATACCTTAACAAAACATGGTGGCGCATTTTTAAGAAAAGTTGATGTTGATCATCCTGCAGCTAAATCTGTTATAGAGGCAGTAAATACAGTAGATACTCATGTAGGTGACGGTACTGTCTCTTCTGCTATTTTAATAGGCTCGTTACTAGACAATGCTAAAGATCTACTTAATATGAAAATTCCTGTAACTGTAATCATAAAAGGTTATGAGCGAAGTCTTGATTATGCCTTAGATGTGCTAGATGATGTAAAAATAAATTCGAATAATTCTGATCAAGAAATAATGAAGCAGTTACTCATTACATGTTTAGATGGTAAGGTACTTTTTGATTTATATGAATCACAAGAAAAAATTATAAATTTAATAATTGAAGCGATATCTTCTATTGCTGATTTTAAAAATAATTACATAAGTATTGATGATATTAAAATTGAAGAGAAAATTGGAAATATTTCTGAGACTCAATTAATTAGAGGTACTATACTTGATAAAACAATTGATAGTTCTGCAATGCCTAGAGCTATAAACAATCCAAAAATTTTACTAATTAATGAATCCTTGGAGACAATGCAAACAAAATCTGAATCTGTTATTGAAATTAATTCTCCAAAACAAATGAGTCAATTTTTAACTCAAGAAAATACTGATCTAGAAATACTTGTAAAAAAAATTGTGGATGCTAATGTTAATGTGGTGATATCTAGAAAGGGTATAAATGAATTTGTTCAAGAAGCTCTTGCACAAAAAGGAATTATCACCATTCGAAGAGTAAAATATAATGATTTATGGTGGTTGGAAAAAGCAACTGGAGCTAAAACTTGTAAGGATATACAAAATATATCTGCTGATGAAATAGGCCATGCCAAAAAAATTTATGAAAAAACTATTGGAGGTGATAAAATGATATTTGTTGAAGGTGTTAATCCAAAATCTGTTACTTTGCTATTGAGAGCTAACTCTAAGAAATATTTGGATGAACTTCATAGAGATGCTTTGAATGGATTTAAAGTATTGAGAAATTTTATTGAAAACCCATTTATTGTATTTGGTGCAGGCTCAATTGAAGGGATTATTGCAGAAAAAATTAGAAATCATGCATCCACTATTGAGAATAAAGAACAAATTGTGCTGGAACGCTTTGCAAATTCAGTAGAAGAAATTCCATTGACCTTAGCTCGAAACATTGGGATGGATGTTATAGATACAAAAACACAATTACGGGCAAAATTTGCAAATTCTACTAATAAAATTAAATGGTATGGTGTGGATTATACTTCTAGAAAAATATCTGATATGACTTTATCAAAAATTATTGAGACTGCCGCTGTTAAACAACAGGTTTTCAACACTGCAATAGAGGTAACTAACATGATCCTAAATATTGATGACGTCTTTATGAAAAATCAAATAGATAATACTCATTGTCATGTCGATGGCCATGTTCATGCTCATCATGATGGTGGAAAATCACATAATCATTTTGAACAAGAAGGGTTAGAGCAACGACAAATGCATCAATATTATTAAAACATATTACTTCATAAAATTAATTCAAATAAATTACGGTGTTGTTGAAATTACTATTTCTGTAGATGTCTGTTCTTTAATATTTGATTGAAAATTATCTGCTATTTTGATAGACTCTTCTGATGAATCTTCTGATGAATCAAATCCAATGTAAAATATTAAATTTATGATAACAAACATAATTGCAATAATGATTAATTTACTTTTAATAGATAATATTTTTTCAGAAGTTGCTCTATGTGCTGGCATACATTAGTATTCTTCATCTCTTTTTATTTATGTCTATATGAAAAATATCTTTGAAAGATTTAATATCTAAAGTACAATTAAAAATTAGTTTTGAATGATAATGAAATAAAAAAATACGATGATGTTTTTGACTATCTTGATAAGACTATGTCTGATTGGGAAAAAATAATTACAGATGATCAAATTAAGATTAAAACAAATCAAGTTTCAGTACATTTTACATTTCTAGAAAAGCTTTTACAAAAATTTAACATGAATATTACTGATATATCTTACGAGGATTATTATGGACTAATTATTGGAATTAAAAAATTAGACTAATTTAGACTTAGCAATTAAAAATATTACTGATTCAGATGTTTTTTACATGTACTTTAGAATAGATTTATACTCTATGTGATGAATATTCTGTGATGATTGATATAGGCCGTCCAGTAAAAGACATAAAAATAGATTCTAACACCACTATTGAAAAAATATTTGAAGAATTATCTCAATCTGGAGGATTTGAATCAGTGAATCTTTCTGCTGGCTTGGATATTTTAACCGAGATGATTTCGGATGAAAAATGTCTTAAATTTATTTCATTTGTAGCTGCTGTAGTATCTACAGGATTAAGGGGTATAATCAAAGATATGATTAAAAATAAATGGTTTGATGTTGCAATGGTAACATGTGGTTCATTGGATCATGATATTGCAAGACACTTTTCACATTATAACGAAGGATCATTCACTATGGATGATGGGGAATTAGCAGAACAAAATATTCACAGACTAGGAAATGTACTGGTACCTATGGATAGCTATGGTCCACTTATTGAACAAAAAATGCAGTCATTTTTAGAAGAAGAATATGCTGCAGGAGTTCGAGAAATGAACACTGCTGAAATATGTAAAATGATTGGAAAACATCTTGGAGATGACTCTTATCTATATTGGGCTTACAAAAACGATGTTAAGGTAATTGTTCCTGGAATTATGGATGGTGCAGTTGGAAATCAAATTTGGATGTTTTCACAATCACACCGTGACTTTAAATTAAATTTACTTGGAGATGCAGATTTACTTTCTGGATTAATTTTCAAAGCTGAAAAATCAGGAGCTTTCATGATTGGTGGAGGAATTTCAAAACATCATACATTATGGTGGAATCAATATCGTGACGGATTAGATTATGCATTTTACATTACAACTGCCCAAGAATTTGATGGAAGTTTAAGTGGTGCATTAGTTAAGGAAGCAATTTCATGGGGAAAAGTTACACGACAAGCAAAACAAACCACACTTCATGCAGAAGTTACAACAATCTTGCCTTTCATTTATGCTGCGTTATTATCAAAATTAAACAAGACTTCATAACTTTTTTATTCCCTCTCTTTTTGAACAATGATTATTTTAAAATTAATTTTTAATGCAACTTTTTATGTTCATCTTTTGAAATAATCATGATTTAATTTGTTTCCAAAAATTATTCTAACTTCTTTACTTCTTTTTGTAATTGCAGGATTTCTAGAAATTGGTGGTGGATATCTTGTTTGGTTGTGGTTGAGAAATGATTTTAGTTGGATGTTGGGTGCATTGGGTGGATTTGTATTATTTCTTTATGGGGTAGTGCCGACATTTCAAAAAACTCATTTTCATAGGGTCTATGCCGCATATGGCGGTGTGTTTATTGTGATGTCTGTTTTTTGGGGATGGCTAATTGATGGAGTAATGCCTGATAATTATGATGTAATTGGAACAATTATTGCAGTAATTGGAATTTTAATAATTTTCTACTATCCTAGAAAAGGAGAAAAAATTTGATTGATACGCTGACTTCTATTGGAATTTTCATTTTTGCTGCATTATTAGAAATTAGTGGTGGCTATCTAATATGGAGATGGTTAAAAAATCACCAAGGCAAAATTATTGGGTTAATTGGAGGTCTAATCTTGTTTTCATATAGTGTGGTTATGACTTTACAACCTGAAAATTTTGGAAAAGTATATGCCGCATATGGTGGAATTTTTGTAGTGTCTTCTTTACTGTGGGGATATTGGATAGATAAGAAAAAACCTGATAGATTTGAAATTTTTGGTTCTATTGTAGTTTTAATTGGTATTAGTATCATGTTTTATTTCCCAAGATAAATTCATATTTTTTTATATTCCCAATTATTTTTTTAAATTTATTTTTTTAGCTCAAATTTGTTTACTGAAATCATAGTGTCAATAAGGTAAACTACGAACAAGGCGATAAATACAACTTGAGCACATACTAGTCATGTTTGGACAAGTGGACAAAACAAAGACAGAACATAGACAACTCGTAGACAGTATGCACAATGAGGAAGTAATTGGAGCCAAAATCAAGGAATGTCAAAGGGAAAACGATCGTTGTATGATATCCACATCAAATAGATTACGAAAACAGTTTGGCGATGAAGCCGTAGATAGAACACTTCGAAGATTATCTCAAAGAAGATATCGAGGAAACAAGTATCGAGAAAAAGGAGTTAATCTAGCAATGAATCTACCTGAACAATTAACAAACAAAAAAGTTAATCAAGAAACATTTTCTTTGTAAATTATGACACTAAGGATGAATGTGGCCAACGGGCTAATTGTAGTTGGTTTTATCATGATTTTACTCGTATTCGGTCTATACTACATGGATAGAACAAATACGGCAAATATGTCGGTGACACAAATTTTTGCAGGTGTACTACTTTTCGGTGGTTGGGTTTGGAGAAAAAGAATACAACAAAGTATGAAAAAGAATTTAGGATAATTGTATAATTAACAAAAACTGAGGATAGAACGAGAACCCAAAGCAGTGATTTTATGATCCTCTAGTAATGAATAACACCTATCTGAATTTATTTTCTAACATAATCTAAAGCAAATTCTATCATTTCTTTTGGTATGTTTCTTTTTGCAACTTTTGCTAATCCTTTGAATTCTACTGTATTGTTAACTTCATGTACTACTATTCCTCTTTCTTCATCTTCCATCATATCAATTCCTAAAATACCTCCACCCATTGCTTTTGATGCTTTAATTGCTAACTCTTCCATCTCTTTTGTAATTTCACAAATTTCTGGATCTGCTCCTAAGGCAATATTTGTTTTAAAACCGCCTGATGATTTTCTATACATTCCAGCAACTGCCTCATCTCCAATTGTAATTATTCTAATATCTCTTGGTGGTCTTTTTACAATTTGTTGTAAATAATAAATTCTATCGTGGGGACTATCTGTGATATCTCTAATTTCAAAAATCGCTTCCATTGCATCTTTATCTTTAATTGGAATTACACCTCTTCCCCAACTTCCTATTACTGGTTTGATTACTAGTGGATATCCTACCTTTTCTAAATTTTCAGCAGCACTTTGACTTGAAAATGAAAAATATGTTTTTGGTGTTGGAATGTTATTTTTTTTTAAAAGTAATGTCATGA
>Ga0209091_10001862_pt1 | contig 18143 bp, 13 predicted proteins | sample ArcticOcean_MG_C_6_FD_187438 | JGI IMG/M metagenome (GOLD analysis project Ga0209091, IMG submission 187438) | Marine microbial communities from western Arctic Ocean - ArcticOcean_MG_CB8_128 (SPAdes) (version 2) | ecosystem: Environmental > Aquatic > Marine > Oceanic | place: Arctic Ocean...
CTTTTCGTGTTTTCGTCCGTTTCTCGACTTTGTTTTTCTTTTCTGTCAACTCAGCCACTGAAAATCCACACATTCTTTTTCTTTCCTCCGGTCGTGTATTCGTATTGCAACTCTTTCTATTCTTTGCTTCATAAGTATTTGCTGTGTTGCAGTACTCGATTTTTTGGCTGTCTGAACTCTTCCTCGTACGCTTTTTCTCTATATCTCTATTATTATTAAGGTGTTCCGACCAGTCAATGTGATTTGTGTTTACTTTGTAATTCCACGTCAAGACAAGATTGGCAGAGAAGTAGGGACGCACGAGCAAGTTTCGCTATCGTATGCGGGAATAGCCCTATTCAAACCTCTGTTATTCTGAGAAAAAGTAAACGATGATTCATAGAGGTGTTCTTAATAGTTGCTGTGATCTATAGCTTAATTTCTAAATTTCTGGAAATGGTGTTAAAAGCCAATACTTTGAAGGATCCATTCAGAAGTTCATGGAATAGTCGAACAATATTACTGCAGACAAGGGCTCGAAACTTTAAAACTACAAAAAGGCAATTTGTAAAAAAAAGTGCTTCGGTGAGCTTAGTAATCTCCGTATTAAATATTGATTTAATTAGTGATCTTATTACGAAGTTGGATTTCACATCAAGCGAGGCACACCTTGCAACAGTATCTTTCATTTCTGGAGTTTTTACGGGACTAATTTCTCAATTTTCGTATGGGAGATCTGAAAAACTTCGTAGCAGTAGGGGGAAACTGCCTTCTTTTAGTTTAAATTCGAGTAACAGAGAATCTCTGGACTCACAGGCTTTTGTTGGGAGTGTTCTGACTCCAATTGATGGTAATTCTGTGGAGCAGGCAAATTGGTTCAATAAAATTGTCGCTGCAGCTTGGCCATATCTAGACGAGGCCACAAGTAATGCTATTACAAGGGCACTTGATCCAATCCTTAAAGCAACAAGACCGACATTCTTAACATCTCTAAGGTTTGAACGTTTCAGTTTCGGTTCAGTTCCTGCAATAATTCAAGGAGTTAAAGTTTATGATACACAAGATCGAGGCGCTGTTGAAATTGATCTCGAAATTTTCTGGGCAGGTGATCCTGATGTCGTACTTGGTATTAGAGCTGCCAATGATACCCTGAACGTTCCTGTCTCTCTCACTGAGCTGCAGTGCGCATTTAAGTTACGTTTGATATTTGCACCTTTGATTGGTGTTTTTCCATGTTTTGGTGCTCTTACTATCGCTTTGGTAGAAGAGCCTAGTCTTGATTTTGACCTTCGTGTTGTTGGAGGAGATATCACCCTCGTTCCTGGTATCTCCCAGCCTTTGAGAACCTATATAAAAGCGCTGATAGGTTCGTACTTAGTCTGGCCTCGTTTCATAACAGTCCCAATGCCAGGCACAGGTTATGCTGTTCCTAAGACATCTTTCAAAAAAAGTGTTACTGATGGTTCTCTTGAAATTACTCTGAATTCTAGAAATGGAGAATATATCGGAGATGAAATAGGATGTCAAGTCAGCTGGCAAACAAATAATATAATTGAGAACTTGGAGGAAATTCGTTTCAGGACTTTGATTGAGCCCACGGAGAGTTCATCTATACAAATTTCTGTTCAAGATGTATTGAACCAATCATTGATTTTGAACTGGTATTCTCGAAACTCCCTAGAAGCCAGCCACGTAGTCGGACAAGCATGCATTCCACTCCATGAGCTTTTGAAAAACGTGTCTGGAAACCTTATAAGGGAAAGTTCAAATATTGATCTTGGAGATTTTGTTATTGAGTTTGAAAATATAACGAAAAAAAATGGAGCTTCTCACGACAAAAGTATCAATGAAGTAGTGAGCAATTTCTCTAGGGTTCGTAATCGATTTACAAATTTTTTACCAGATGTAAAAGAAATCAGAACCCCAGCAGTAAATCCTACTACTGACAGTAAAATTATTCAAGTCAGAATTCTATACTTTCCTACAAGTGGTACTGTAAATAACAAGTAAATACAACATAAGCCTATAGTGCATCTAAAGTCCGTGATAGATTATTTCTATATTTATACTCTGTTTTATTTAAAAATCTTCGCTTACGCGTAAGTATGCATTTTTAGAAAGATGGAATTTATGTCTTTCTGATATTTACTTAACTTCACTTGCCACCTGAACATATCTCTCAAGTTCATTAAAGTTCAGATACTTATACGTTTCATCTGCGACAGTATCTAACATTTTAGTGTAATTCAAATACTCCGATGGAGTAGGAATACGGCCCGTCATGGCACACACTGCAGCAAGTTCCGCGGAAGCCAGATAAACATTAGCACCCTTTCCTAATCTATTCGGGAAATTTCTAGTTGATGTAGAGACAACTGTGCTCTTCTCAGCCACTCGGGCTTGGTTGCCCATGCAGAGAGAACAGCCAGGCATTTCCGTCCGAGCTCCAACAGCGCCAAAAATACTATAGTAGCCTTCGTTTGTTAGCTGCTCTTCATCCATTTTTGTCGGAGGAGCAATCCACAATCTAGTTGGGAGCCCTTCCTGTTGATTTTTTTCAAGTAAATTACCTGCAGCGCGGAAATGGCCGATATTTGTCATACATGATCCAATAAAGACTTCGTCAATTTTATCACCCATGACATCACTTAAAATGCGAGCATCATCTGGATCATTGGGTGCACAAAGTATAGGTTCTTTTATTTCATTCATATCGATATCAATCGTTGCGGCATACTCCGCATCGGTATCTGCTTCAAGAAGAGTGGGATTCATGAGCCAGCTTTCCATTGCTTTGATTCGACGTTCAATTGTTCGCCGGTCACCGTAGGAATTGCCAATCATCCACTTCAGCATCACGATATTCGAATTTAGGTATTCGATTATTGGTTCTTTATTCAGCTTAATCGTGCAACCAGCAGCAGAGCGCTCCGCGCTTGCATCTGATAGTTCGAAAGCTTGCTCGCATTTTAAATTTTCCAATCCTTCAATTTCTAGGATTCTTCCACTAAATATATTCTTTTTTCCCTCTTTCGAAACTGTAAGTAAACCCTGGCGTATTGCATGAAGGGGAATAGCGTGAACCAAATCACGAAGCGTTATACCAGGTTGCATGGTTCCCTTAAATCGAACTCTCACACTTTCAGGCATATCTAATGGAATCACTCCAGTAGCTGCACCAAATGCGACTAAACCTGATCCGGCTGGGAACGATATTCCAATAGGAAATCGAGTATGCGAATCTCCACCAGTACCAACGGTATCTGGAAGAAGCATTCGATTCAACCAGCTATGAATCACGCCGTCCCCAGGGCGGAGTGATACACCACCACGATTGCGGATAAAGTCCGGAAGAGAGTGGTGAGTTAAAATATCAACAGGTTTGGGATATGCTGCAGTATGACAAAAGGACTGCATCACTAAATCTGCACTAAACCCAAGACAAGCTAGATCTTTGAGTTCGTCTCTTGTCATCGGACCTGTTGTGTCTTGACTTCCAACTGTGGTCATTTTTGGCTCGCAATACGTACCAGGTGAAACTCCTGTGTCTGAACCACACGCCTTCCCAACCATTTTTTGGGCAAGAGTAAACCCTTGAGCAACGTGTGCGGCTACATTAGGTCGACGAAACACTGCTGAAGGCGCCAAACCTAATGATGTACGGGCTCGATCTGTGAGTCCTCGCCCGATTATCAGTGGAATTCTTCCTCCAGCTTGAACCTCATCGAATAAAACTTCAGTCTTGATGACAAAGTTACTCAATTCTTCTCCGGTTTCATGAGATTTTACGATCCCTGTATACGGATATATATCAATTATATTACCCATTTGAATTCCTGATACATCCATCTCAAGCGGTAACGCACCACTATCTTCCATTGTGTTGAAGAATATGGGTGCTATTTTCGAACCTATACAAACACCTCCTGTTCTTTTGTTGGGAACAAATGGTATATCCTTACCCATATACCAAAGTATTGAATTCGTCGCTGATTTACGAGAAGAACCAGTGCCCACGACATCACCAACATATGCCAGTGGAAAGCCCTTTTCCTTCAACTCAAGAATTTGCTGTGGAGCATTATCAATCCCATCCCTCGGATTTTTCAACATAGCAAGTGCATGAAGAGGAATATCCGGTCGACTCCAAGCATCAGGAGCTGGAGAAAGATCGTCAGTATTAGTTTCACCAGATACTTTGAAAACTGTAACTGTAATTTTCTCTGGAACCTTATCTCTGCTCATGAACCACTCCGCGTCTGCCCAAGACTTCAAAACTTGCGCAGCGTATGGATTTCCATTTCTTGCTTTCTCTTCAACATCATGGAATGAGTCAAACATTAACAAGGTATGAGATAATGCTATAACGGCCATCGGTGCAAGTGAGTCATCATCTAACGACGATATTAAAGGCGCAATGTTATATCCTCCCTGCATTGTTCCAAGTATTTGAACAGCCTTTTTACGATCTATCAGTGGGCTGGAAACTTTTCCCTCAAGCAAAGATGCTAACCAAGTTGCCTTAACGTATGCTGCCTCGTCTACACCGGGCGGAACTCTGTTTTCAAACAGATCTAACAAGAATTCAGCGTGATTGTTAGGTGGAGACTCCAAGAGTTGGGTTAATGAAGCAACTTGTGTTGCTCCGAGTGGCTTTGGAGCAATTTTAAGAGCGGCCCTCTCTTGAAAATGCACTTCATAATCATGAATGAAGGTATTCGCTGTATCAGTTGTCAACGGTCGAATGGGGAAAGCAGAAGGATTTCTATGGAACGGTGGTTTGTTCTCATAGCTGGTACCACGGGTGTACTTCTTCCCAGTGAGAACGCCAGAAGAAACATCGTTTGTTACAACCGGATCACCCAATAAGAAACTGCACAAGTTCGAGCGTGCTGAGGCATATCGGCGATTGCGTCCCCGAAGGAACGTTGAAAGCATGGATGGATAATGCAGATATCTAAGTATTGAGACGTATAGTAGTGTGCTAAACGCAGTAACTCTTTTTTCGTTGTTTTCTCACACACAGTTTGCAGATGGAGGAATGCAGTTTGAGAGTTTGTCGATGAACGTCTTATGGCAAAGGCATACATATTCCCTCTCTGCCTATGGGCCCCAAACAGGGCCCAGTTCCGGTGTTCCCTTTTTCAGATTTTCAGATTTTTTTCAAATGTCCAAGCAGACAAGGAACTGGGCGGTGAAACTTGCCCCATAAGAAAATAGCGCATAACAGAGACGTTTTCTTAGGATAAAGATTAGTTCTTCGAACTCAGAGCTAATCTGCGGGTTCGATGGGAAAGAAAATCACTGAAAACGACAGAGTATTTTAACCCCGCCCGCGCTTTAAGAGTTATCTTACATATATTCTATAATCACATTATAACTGTATATCTGACTGAAAGTATTGAAGTATTGATATGCGCACACACTATGAAATCCTTGAAGTTACCAGCAGTGCTTCACGAGCAGAGATCCGTAGAGCTTTTAGGAGAAAGCTCCTGTGCTATCATCCTGACAAAAGAATTTCTTATGAAAACAATGCATTCAGCGAAATTCAAGTAGCATGGAATGTGTTAAAGAATGTGGAACTTCGGAGTTTATATGATGAGTCACTTCGACTAAAGCAGTGTCATGAAAACGATGTCATACACGAAGAGATACAAGTGTCAGATATGGAATATGTACCAGTAGATGAATATACTAAAGGTTTCACGTATAAGTGTAGATGCAGTGGAGAATATCAACTTGAGTATGCTGACGCTGAATTATTGCAGTCGGGGCAAATGAAGAACATGGTGATTTCTTGCAACTATTGTAGTAGTTGTTTACAGGTTTCACTGTAAAGCTTCGCGCAAAATATTTCACAGAAAAAAATTGAGCAAAACCTACCTATTCTAACGCCTCTCTGCACACCATTTATTCCTCGTATCTATTCAGCACTACACTTAACACTAACACGAAATTCTTCCAACTTTTTCTTAAATTGGTACATATTATGTTCAGCTAACAGTATCAAAGCGGAAATTTCGTGAACTCCTAATAAGTGATGAATATATGAGCGAGAATGATGCTTGCATGTATTACACGAACACTTTTCACAAATTGGAGAAAAGTCTCTATGAAAGTTTTTCGCCCATAAGTTGAGCTTTTCGTGATCATCGTTTTGGTTTTCCTCATTTCCCAAGTTTCTGCTGGAGAATGTTACTGCATGTCCAGAAGCTGATAATGAGTAAGGCCAATCTGTAAAGTAAACTTCATCCTCAAAAATATTTATTTGTAGAGGTCTAGGTATCCTAAATTGACTAAGTGAGATCATTTGCGCGGATGGGAGAGCGTCCAAGAACGCTTCCACGGAAAAATGATCGTATATTTCCAAAATAACATCGAACTTGTAGCCTGAAAAGCGAAATGCAATGAACTTTTGTAGTGCTATCTTAATTGTACAAACTCGAGAAACTTCGATATTATGAACGGTCCTTCGCTTTTCAAATGTACCTTGGATATATTCAGTGGGATTTTCATTTTCAACCATTTCGTCCTTCTCCAATAAAGTGAATATTCATTTGCTATCCTTTCAATTTGCAAAACACGGCCTCGTTCGCGGGCGCGAGTGCTTTTTGAAGATTACCTCGCCAACTAAATTTATCTAGTTAAGTGTGGAGAATAAAATTCCCATGCAATATGCATACGAGAGACGGAGGTGGTCATATCATGTGAATGCTGATTGTAGGAAATTTATTTAGGGTTATATAAATGATTGCACACAAACCTCCCACTTTTGCTTCAAAGGTTTGCGCCGGAGATGTTAGTTATTTCGATTCAACCAGCCATTTCTCATTGTAACTTTAGATGTAAACGTCTCAATAATTCTCAACGACACTCTTCCAGACAGTTGATCAGGGCTTGTAAGCCTTGCACAAACTTAAACTCAGTTGAGGAACACGAGTTGCCGGAAAATCTATTCAACATAGTCAAATCATTTCAGCTCGTGAGAATATAGCTTTCTATCTTTTTTCTTCGTGTTGAACCCGTATTTCAAGGTAAAGGACCCAACTCAACGTTACAAGCAGCTCCTCTTCTACGCCCAGAAGTTGAAGGGGTTCCCCGAGGTTTTCAAATCCTATTTACGTAAAAGTTTTCTTGAAGGCCTATTTTTCCTGAAGGAACAAAAAATTGATCAAAATAAAGTCCCAGGTTGCACCTCCCAGGTAAGTTGTGTAAGTATAATAAGCAACATCTGCTTGAAATTAAATTATCAGGTTTGGATTCTCTCGGAATTTAAAGAGGGAAAATTTTACTTTCTGGCTGATTCGGATTCACAACTGACTAAAGGTCTGGCTGGGTTGCTCGTTGAGGGGTTACGAGGTTCTAGTAAGGAAGAGATCTTGAACGTACCTCCTGAGTTTATTGAGAAACTTGGTTTGAAACAAACTCTTACGCCTTCACGGACGAATGGATTTCTCAATATGCTTAAATTAGTTAAGCAGAGGGTATCTGAGCAGAGCTCTGAAAATTCGAAAAACACATAGTGAGTTTAAACTAAGAGTTTTTGTTCAATATTCTGAGGTGTACTTGTTTTACTTTTCACTTGAAAACTCTGCGTCAATCACATCATCAGCAGCAGAACCAGGATCTGAACTGGTCTTTTCTTCTGATCCTGCAGAGGGTTGCGGAGATCCCTGATATATCGCTTGCCCCATCTCCATGACCTCTTTTTGAAGGGCTTCTTGGGCCTCCTTCATCTGCGCAATATGGCCACCTTCAACTGCTGACTTCAACTCGGTCAGCTTTTGATTTACTTTCTCTTTGACATCCTCTGGAACTTTATCACCAAGTTCAGTGAGCTGTTTCTCAGTTTGATATGCCATCGAATCCGCACTGTTTCGGACATCAACATCTTCGCGCTTTTTCTTATCCTCTTCGGAAAATTTTTCAGCTTCATTCACCATGCGGTCCACTTCGTCTGAAGATAAAGTCGAAGCTCCTGTGATTTTAATATCTTGCTTTTTTCCAGTGCCTTTATCACAAGCTTCGACAGAAAGAATTCCGTTCGCATCTATATCGAACTTGACTTCAATCTGCGGAACTCCACGGGGAGCGGATGGTATTCCATCCAAACGAAAGTTGCCAAGACTTTTATTATCTTTCACAAACTCTCTTTCACCTTGCAAAACGTTAATTTCTACACTGGTTTGGCCATCAGCAGCAGTGGAGAAAACTTCAGATTTCGAAGTAGGTAATGTTGTGTTTCGAGGAATGAGCTTCGTCATGACACCCCCAAGTGTTTCAAGTCCAAGTGAAAGCGGAGTGACGTCAAGAAGAACTATGTCAGAAACTTCACCAGCGAGCACGCCACCTTGAACTGCAGCCCCTAAGGCAACAACTTCGTCTGGATTCACACTCATATTTGGATCTTTTCCAGTCAATTTTTTTACCAACTCACGAACTGCCGGTATGCGGGTAGAACCTCCTACCAAGATAACCTCATTCACTTCAGAGAGACTCAATTTTGCGTCTTTTAACGCTTGCTCAACAGGTTGCTGGCAACGAGTGATGAGGTCTTCACACAATTGTTCGAACTTACTTCTCGATAGTTGGGTATCGATGTGCTTTGGACCGTCAGCAGTCGCGGTGATGAATGGAAGAGAAATCGAAGCACTAGCAGTAGTAGAAAGTTCCATCTTTGCCTTCTCAGCGGCTTCGGTCAAGCGCTGCAAGGCCTGTTTGTCTTTGATGAGATCGATTCCTTCAGATTTCTTAAAATCTCCCGCAAGCCACTCAACAATTCGTTTATCAAAATCATCACCGCCAAGGTGCGTATCGCCCGAAGTTGAGAGAACCTCGAATACGCCATCGCCAACTTCAAGGATGGAAACATCAAAGGTACCTCCTCCGAGATCAAAAATTAAAATGGTTTCATTGGCTTTTCTCTCAAAACCATATGCAAGCGAAGCAGCAGTCGGTTCATTGATGATACGCAAAACATCAATACCAGCAATCTGGCCGGCATCTTTTGTGGCTTGTCTCTGACTATCGTTGAAATACGCAGGAACTGTAATCACAGCCTTAGTCACTGAGTCTCCAAGAAAGGATGAAGCATCGTCGCAAAGTTTGCGCAAGACCTGGGCCGAGATCTCTTCCGCTGCAAATTGCTTACCCAAAGCTGGGCAGTCTAATTTCACGTTTCCAGCGCTGTTCACAACAGTGTATGGTATTTCTTTGGCCTCATTCGAAATTTCATCGTGGCGTCTACCAATGAAACGCTTTACAGAGTAAAAAGTGTTCTCTGGGTTTACAACTCCCTGGCGCTTTGCGATTTGACCTACTAACCGATCACCGGCCTTAGTATAGGCAACTACGGAAGGAGTCGTTCTCCCTCCCTCGGCGTTCGTGACAATAGTAGGAGCACCACCCTCCATAGCAGCAACCTAGAAATAAAATGAATAAATTTTAACGATGATAGCAAAAGTAAAAACAAAACAAATTGTTGGAAAGAAAGAAAAAGGGGAGAATTTGCAGTCGAATTTGCCGACTTTAAAATTAACGCACCGCTGAGTTTGTCGTCCCGAGATCGATTCCAACTACTTTTTCCGCACGAACTACCGTACTCCTTCTCGTTACTTTTGAATCGGAGAAACTTAATCGCGCTTTTAAGGCTCGCGTACTGCCTTGGAACTGACTTTCACGTAAATTCAAGGCGAATTTCTTCGGATTAAGGAACAGAGCCTTTCGCCCATGTCCTAAAGAATACGAACCGCGCACAGATGCGCAAATTTTACTTGGTTTGATAGCACTCATGGTACTCATATTTTTCAACGTTATGTTTACGTCTCGCAACAATGAGGAATCGAAGAGTTTCGAAGTGATTTTCTTTTCTTTTTTTTTGGCGGCGTTCTCATTCGAGTGACGTACATTTCTTCAATTTAGGGTTTAGAATGAAAAAAAGAAAATCCCAAGCTTTCGGGGTCGTTATAAAAGAGTGAAGAATAGAGGCGCCCACACCTAATGTATGTGAAGCGCTTTCTCATATAGGATTGATGGTCTTATATCTTTTGTGCAACCAAAGCAGAATGATCTTCCTTTAAATAGCAAGTCCTTGTAGTAAAACTGTGTCACTGTAGAATAGAAGAGAAAAAAATAGCTTAAAATACAAAATAAAAGCTTAGAAGAATGGGTGGATCAAACAAAACGAGTCGTGCCTGTAATATCAACGAAAAAAATGCATATGATAGATCTATATTGCACAAGGCTGCATATTATAGCGGTTCTGCAACTTTACTCGAAAATTTAATCACGCAAGGAGCTGATGTAAATGCGCGGGATAAGGGGGCGTGGACACCCTTACACTTGGCAGCAAAAAATGGTCACGTTGAGGCTTTACAAATTTTATTGGAAAATGGGGCAAACATGCATGTCAAGGATATTAAGCACGGGTGGACACCATTGCACATCGCAATCGTTTCCAAGCAGTACGAATCTGCAAAATTTTTGATAAGAGCCGGTAGCTCCGTAAGTGAATGCGATAAGTGGGGGAACTCAGCACAAAAACTTTTTGAGCTTAGTGGTATATAAGAGTAAACAGTTGAAGTTGTTGTCGTCGAAAGACTTCTGTTAACAAAGCCGACCGCAAATATTTTTGATCAATTCTTTGTGTTCACTCATCTAGTTTGACAAGACTTTCGCAAAAGTTTCAACATCAAACCTTCTAAGATCTGTATAAGTTTGGCCGCAGCCTAAGAATATTATCGGTATATTATTTGAATATACCATAGATATAGCTGCCCCAATTTTGTCCCCAACAGTATCGAATTTGGATAATATAATGCCATCAACTGCAGTATGTTTGCGCTCATCTATTAAATCAAGAAGTCGCTGGTTAAAAGTCTTCAGTTGCTCAGAAGCCTCATTCCCAACTAAAGCTTCTCCTACAAAGAGTGTTAAATTTGGTTTATTTAGATTGATCAACTTCGACAGAGCTCTCATCAAAGGTTCATTATCTTGCATGCGTCCAGCAGTATCAATCAATAGCACATCCATTTTCAGACGATTGGCATGTTTAACAGCTTCGTAAGCAACAACTGCAGGATCTTTTTCATAACCACGCTCATAAAGAGGTATACCTAACCTCTGGCAATGTGTTCTGAGCTGCTCTACAGCTCCGGCCCGGAAAGTGTCACAAGCTGCAACCATTGGCGAAAGTTCGTTCTTCTGAATCCAGTAAGCGACTTTAGACAAGCTCGTACTTTTTCCGACACCATTAACTCCTACAAAAAGTATGATATAAACTTGTTTCTTAAAGCGCGATTCTTGTATTTCTCTCAGAACATCTACCTGCCGTAGTGGAGACAGTATCTGTACTAGATTATCAACAACCACTTGGTCCAGAATTTTAGAAACTTGAGATAACGACGTAATTGTATTATTCAATAATTGAATTGAAGCACTTTTGCAAATGTTTTCAGCAATTGTTTCAGCAACATTTTTATTTACCAACTTTAGTTTAAACTCTTCTATAACAGGCTTGAAATCTGATTCCGATAATTTAACTTTACCTATCAACTTCTTCGCAAGTTTTCCTTGAAGAATTTCGGTTACCCAAATGCTAGGGCTGTTATCTTTTCCTTTGCTCATCTCAGAGTTTTCGATATCTATTCCATACTCGCGAGAAAATTTCCCTTTTGAACGGTCACTCGAGAAGTCAAGCCTATTCTGAGTTAAGTCATCAACTCCAGTACCAGAAGAGTTAATATTAACTCTATCTTTATGTGCTTCATCTGCAAATTGATTTATGCACCTCAAGCGAATCTTTTCAAAAATCCCGTCAAATACAATAGCAAAAGTAGAAGTAGATTGGCTATTTTCTAATAAAACATCCACACAGGCACATCGAACTTGAACAAGAAAGTCATGGAGATACGGGACGGTCAAGGATTTTTGATTTGAAACCAGAAATACCAGTTCAAGCTCGTCATAAGTTATCCAACTAAATGAGAGAGAGCTTGAGACCGGAGCGTAACTTGAAAGTTGATCTCCACTTTTCTTCCTTAGAAGACGGTCTTTAATAAAAGCATTAAACGAAAATTGTTTATCACTTTCTTCGTTAGTAGTCCAACGGAATAAAATTTCACCACCTCGGTGCAAAATGAAGAAAGTTTCTATCACCATCTATCCTACTTAATCATCACGTGTCAAGTATCAAATTCAACAATGCGCGTGTATTCATTTTATTTAGGGTTTGTGTTTAAAAAAGGAAAACCGAGACAGACAAAAAAGTGAGCACAACTACTAGTAGTCTTTCTTTGACCTTACAAAATGTATGGATACATGGACACAACCTTAAATCTCAACTTTTTCCTTTTGTAAATTATCTCCAATTTCCTGAGCGCGATCGTACAAACTCACCATTTGTGCTAATTTCGATGCTTCTGGAACTAAACTTGAAAAAAATTGAGGAGAACCGATTCGCCACGTCCAATTTCCATCTGCTACACCAGGTGTGTTCATCCGAGCTTCGTTTCCAAGACTTAGGATATCTTGCATGGGGATTATGCAAGTTTTACTAACAGAAGCCATTGCGCAGCCGACGAGATCCCACGCACAATTTGATGAGGTCACATGTGCATAATTTTTCAATTTCTTCCGGATAAACTCACTTTGATTCAAATACCATCCCTGTGAGGTTTCATTATCATGGGTTCCAGTATAACACACAGAATTTTCATAATGATTATGTGGCAGATGTGGGTTTTTCCCGTCGGAACCCCACGCAAACTGCAGAATCACCATCCCGGGAGCATTTATACTTTCTCTTAGTTCAGTAACGTCCGCAGTTATAACACCCAGATCCTCTGCTATGATAGTAGAGTTACCGACGGCTGACTTAATGCCGTAAAAGAATTCTATACCTGGTCCATTGTACCATGCGCCGGTTTTCGCCGTTTTTTCGCCAGCTTGCACTGCCCAATAAGCTGAAAATGCCCTGAAATGGTCTATTCGAATTTCATCATGAAGTTCAAGCGCCCTTTTTATTCTACTGCACCACCACGCATATTTTTCCTCTTTGTGCATTGTCCAGCTGTATAACGGATTGCCCCACAGCTGGCCATCATCACTAAACGCATCTGGTGGAGTGCCAGCAATCATTTTTGGCTTCTTATCAGGGCCCAGTTGAAATAAATGTGGATGTGCCCAGACGTCTGCTGAGTGTCCCCCCACATAAATAGGCATATCTCCAATGATAGAGATTCCCTTCGAATTCGCGTATTTTTTCAATGAAAGCCATTGTCTGTGCCAAAAGAATTGAACAGCACAGAATTCATCCAGCTGATATGAATATTTTTCACTGACTTGCAATAACTCACTTTTCTCTCTATCACGTAAACCAACAGGCCAGTCCCACCAGTCAATCCCACGTAGCTCTGGGATTTTCTCAATCACGTCGAACAAAGCCGCATCTTTCAGCCACAACTTTACATCAGGGCGCTCACAAAATACCTCATATTCACGTCGTAATTTGTCACTGTTATTTCTATTTAATATATTTCTTGCTGCCTTGTAAAGTAAGGGCTCAATAACTTCTGAAGCACTTTGAAAGTTAACATGATTATTTTGTACAGAGCTTGTTGGAAGATCAGTGGAGCTCAATAAGCCATCATTTACGAGTAAATCCAAAGAAATCATTAAGGTATTACCACAACGTGAGTCACGACCACTGTATGGAGACCAAAAATCATCTCGTATACCCGGTATGGGACGACCTGGTGGAACCAGTGGTAGAACTTGCCAAACTTGCATTTTCGCACTTTCAAGCCAGTCTATAAAAGCATATGCTTCAGGTCCAAGATCACCGGTTGAATAGGGTCCCGGGAGTGAAGTCGGATGCAATAATATCCCACAACGACGCGGATGTCGCGAAGGCGGGAATTTAGTTCCATAACTTTTATCTGCCGGCACGTCTACTTGTAGTGCCTTTAATTTTCGTAACCGATGAGAAGGCTTCACGTGTTTCCTTACGTTTATTACGAAGCCTTTATAACAAATGAAAGATAAAGACATGATGCCGTAGTATGTGCGATAAAATATGCGCCGTGCGTTTTCGTGGTTTACGTGTATTCTTGCGTAAAGGAAAGAGTAAACGCTGCTAAAAGAAGCAAGGAGAGAGGAAGGGCAGTACAGTATGGTACGAAAAATTTAATAAATTTTTTATTACTGGTATTTTCTGCAAAATTCTGCATGCATATGAAGACTGTCTTATACGAGTATTTTAGCACTGGTGCACTGTTTACGTGTTCAGGCAACTCACGTGCGAATGACAGGAAATTTTTCGATATACTTTTACTCAAAGTACATTTCGTAATTTCGATCATATTGCTCCGTAAGGTAATCTTAGTCGAGTAGAAATACTGCAAAATTTCGTTCACTTTACACAATAACACTTGTCACTGCTTACAATATAATTACGAGTACAAACTTTGGCACAAACGGGAATCAGAAAAAATATATAAATATTTCTGTTTCACCCACCTACAGTAGATATCAGAAAGCATTTTTAAATCTTCAAAAGTTATAACAGTACAGCACATTTCAATCACTTCCAACTTTTGAAGCAATGTCTAATGAACATGATGAGTGAGTTTATTCTAACATAGTTTTCTTAAACGTTTTAAACTAAAATTCTGTCGTGAAGTTATGACTACCTATTCAAAATTGTTTTGATAGGGGATTCTGGAGTAGGCAAATCGAACATTCTATCTAGATTCACTAGAAACGAATTTTCAGTTGAATCAAAGTCAACAATTGGTGTAGAATTTGCAACTAGGAGTATAGAGGTACAATTACATCTTCGATCAAACTAAGCTAAGTAAGCAATATAATTAGATCGAGAAAAAAGTAGTGAAAGCTCAAATATGGGACACAGCTGGACAGGAGCGGTATAGAGCAATTACGAGCGCATATTACAGGGGAGCTGTGGGCGCGCTTCTCGTTTATGACGTTACAAAGAAAGGTACGGCAATTATCAAGGAAATCAAACTTATAACATATTCATTAGAAACTTTTGCTGATGTTGAAAAATGGCTGGCAGAATTGCGGGATCACGCTGACTCTAAAATTGTTATAATGCTGACTGGAAACAAGTGTGATCTTCAGCATTTACGTTCTGTGACTACCCAGGATGCCGAAATATATGCTGCAAAAGAAGGTACTTTTTCAAAATGTTTCAATCTCGATTCGCACTGTAATACTTTATAGACTTACTATTTTTGGAAACATCAGCTCTCAATTCTGTAAACATCGACGCAGCTTTTCAAAAAGTTCTGAGTGTTATTCATGAGGTGAAAAGGTTTTATGGAGGGATTTTTCATGTTTTTATTGAGCAATTTGACTGCAGCGTTCACAGAAACTAGAACCAATACAGAACAAGCAAGCTTCGGAAAATTTGGTTGAAATTGAGAAGTCGAAAGCCGTAGCGAGAGAAAAATGCTGCAGTTAAAACGATTTGCTTCTTGTGCCTGACATGTATAAATGTAACCACCTAAGCTACTTTTGTCTCCACTTTATCGGAGAGTTTATGAGTTCCTAAAAATTATGAACAAAAGTGGATAATGAACTAAGGTGATATTATGATCCTGTACGTATCTAGGTACCAACTGTAGTATTTTCATTTCATAAGAAGACTCGAGGTTCACTATCATACAAATATTCTGACATTCGGTACCTCGATACCTTCGCCACAAGTAGAACATAACTTAGAATATCCAGTTGTAAATGTAAAAGGAAAGTTCTAGCTCGCCTCATAAGTAAATATCATCACCACAGTTGCTTTGAGTAACTGTGTAGATCATGAACTCCACCTTCAAGCTGAGCAGAGTTCGTGCGAGTCTCTACACGCATGTCACCAGAGTTACGCAAAATGTTGGCTTTTTCTAAGCTGTTTGCACCAAGATCCTGAAATCCCTGTTTAACAGCGTGCGTGAGATAAGGAACCATGCGTAGAACTGATCCTTTGTCTTTTACTGTGCCCGAAACACCTTGCGCTATCTTTAAGTGTGCGCTGCTACTTAAATAGCGCGAATCGCTTCCTTTCAACATTGCTTCTAAACTTCCCATCCCTCTGTATTTCTTCAATCGAACTCCATCTTGAAAAAAGTATTCACCTGGTGCCTCAGTAGTTCCAGCGAACATCGATCCACACATGACAGCACTAGCTCCAAGTGCCAAAGCTTTCACAATGTGGCCACTATTTTGAATACCACCATCTGCAATAACTGGAATATTACATTTAGACGCCAAATTCGCCACCTTAAACACAGCTGTAGCTTGTCCCCTTCCTACTGCACATACTTCCTGCGTTGTACAAATACTACCTGAACCCATTCCGACGCGAAGACTGTCTGCACCAGCTTTGATTAAATGAGCAGCTTGGACCTGCGTTACGACATTTCCGGCAATAATATCTACTTCTGGAATTACCTTCTTCAGATACTGAAGCATTTCTAGCTGATAGACAGAGTCACCCTGAGAAGAGTCCAGAATGATGGCATCAACACCAGCTTCAGCCAAGGCAATTGCACGTTTACGGTCACTTTCACGCGTTCCGATGGCAGCGCCGCATAGTAACCTTCCTGATCGATCAGTAGATGGTACACCAGGTGAGGGGTTGATTAATTTCTTTTTCAATGTAGAGCCAGTAACTACTGCAATGAGCTCTCCTGAGTCATTCAGGATAGGAAGTTTTCCTTTCTTACTCTCAATCAAAACTTTTTCAAAACTTTCGGAATCCTCCATTAACTCAGCAGTTACTAAATCGCAAACGCTAGTCATGACACTACCGAGTTCCAACGATCGGTCTTTCAGTAATTCATGGTCGGTTGCAGTAACCAACCCCAATAACTTCGAGCCAATACAGTCCGCTTCACAAATACAAGCAAAAGTATGTTTTGATCTTTCTCGTATTTGATCAAATTCAAACAGAGTAGAACTGGGCTGAAGAATCAAGGGGTCAGTAAGAAAATCAGCTCTGTGCTTTTTCACACATCTTGCATGGAAGACTTGCTCTTCTATCTTTGAGTTGTAGTGTAAAAATCCAATCCCTCCGAGCTTTGCCATAGCAATTGCCATATTCGATTCAGTCACAGTGTCCATGGGCGAACTCACAATCGGTGTTCGTATTGCAATATTCTTCGTTACGTTTGTTCCCAGTTTCACCTCATCCGCGGCGAAATTTATGTATCCGGGATGGAAGATGATATCATCATAAGTGTAACAGGTTCCTTGATCGAGAAGTTGTGGGACCCGAAGTCCGTCAACCAGGTCAAGTTCCATATCATGAATTGACGGAGGGAGCATGTTGATATTGCACACGAAAGGTAAAACGCGATAACTGTCTAGTAGGTTGCGATATGTTTTTTTTTCCTGAATGACTAAGCGTATCTAATCGCGTAAAAGAGTCGAATAATTTGAAAACTTCGCGCTTTTCTACTTTTCTGCCTTGAATTTTCAATAATGGATTAATGGGCGAATCCTCTACCAACTCTGCCTTGGCCTTTTGCCTTTGAACAATAATGTTTTTGTACAAATGTACTTCTACAATGTTTTTTTTTGTGAAGTTCACGGATCAGCTCTTGGTAATAATTGTCTTCTTATACTTTCCAACTTTCCTCTCCACTCTCCTGTGTTCTCGTAGTCCTTAAGCTCCTAACACTTTTGTGGCGAAATCGGACATTTGGACTTTTTTCAAACTTTTTTTTTTCGCTCTGCATATGGCTCTGGGCCTGTGTGTGCATGTGGGCAAAAAACGTGGTGTGGTGGGCCATACTCATCTCTTTTCTCTTGAACTCTTTTGTCTTATACCAATATTTCAAAGGCTTTCAAAATTGTACATATACTTCAGAAAATTCGTGTGTATCTCATTCTACTTCAATCAACTATCCCCTGTGAAAACGGTGTCTTGGCTAACACTGGAGATATAGGATTGTGACTCTAATACCCTGGACCTCCTCCCCGGCCCAGTCCGACTTCCGGCTCAAATTTTTTGTCTTGGGGAAATCAGCATCAAGAAAATGTACCTGGTAGTATAAATAGTTCCGTCCATTCAAGAACAGTGACTCAAGGTCGATCAAAGCTCAACACTCATCCTCCTAGGTCTTCAACTGTTACGGCATTTAAAC
>Ga0209091_10001863_pt1 | contig 18142 bp, 13 predicted proteins | sample ArcticOcean_MG_C_6_FD_187438 | JGI IMG/M metagenome (GOLD analysis project Ga0209091, IMG submission 187438) | Marine microbial communities from western Arctic Ocean - ArcticOcean_MG_CB8_128 (SPAdes) (version 2) | ecosystem: Environmental > Aquatic > Marine > Oceanic | place: Arctic Ocean...
CCCTTTAACTCATCGAAGTCACTCTTAAATTCATCACGCTTGCCAAGTTCTTTTTGAATAGCCTTCATCTGCTCATTCAGATAAAACTCTTTCTGACTGCGCTCCATTTGCTTGCGCACCCGCCCATGAACGCGCTTCTCAATCTTAAGGACTTCCATTTCTGACTTTAAAATTCCGAACAATTTATCCAGACGTTCTTCAGGGTTCAGCGTTTCCAGCAGATCCTGTTTTTCTTGTGCCTGAAAAACCATGTATGAAGCAATGGTGTCTGCATAACGATGCGGCTCAAGAATGTTTGCGCTTGCGGCAACCGCTTCTAGCGGTATCTTCTGGTTGAGCTTTACATATTGCTCGAACACAGTCCCGACAGTTCGCATCATGGCTTTCACTTCGGCAGTGAGCTGATCGTTTTCATGGATTCGGTTGACCTCCACTTCAAAGTAATCAGGATTCTCCTTAAAGGTCTCAATACGGCCTCTTTGGAGCCCTTCGACCAACACCTTCATAGTGCCGTCTGTCAGCTTCAATATCTGTAGAATATTGGCTATGGTCCCGATTTCGAAAATGTCTGCCGGCTGCGGGTCGTTATTACTGGGATTGCGTTGAGCGGAAAGGAAAATGCTTTTTTGTTCTGCCATGGATTTCTCCAAAGCGAGTACAGACTTATCTCTGCCCACGAACAAGGGTAGAACCATGAACGGGAATACTATGATATCCCTTAAAGGGAGAAGCGGTAGAACAATTTTATCGGAACCCATAATGCTAACTGGCCTGTTTCTTTTTCGCGTAAACCATTATGGGCTTTTCACCTTTGGCAACGACTTCTTCATTAATAACAACTTCTTCGACTTCTTTTTGCGAAGGTAGCTCGAACATAATTTCAAGCATAGTTTCTTCCATCACGGCGCGTAAACCTCTTGCTCCAGTTTTTCGCTCAATCGCTTTTTCGGCGATAGCTTTAACAGCACCATCCGTAAACTTAAGCTTAATGTCTTCAAACTCAAATAGTTTTTTGTATTGCTTGACCAGCGCGTTCTTCGGCTCGGTCATAACTTTTATCAGCGCTTCTATGTCTAACTCTTTAAGTGTAGCCACCGCTGAAAACCGTCCGACAAACTCAGGGATTAAACCATACTTAAGCAGATCTTCAGGTTGAATTTTTTCAAGAAAATCTTCTTGCTCCAACTCAGTCTTGGAAACGATTTTTTGTCCAAATCCAAGGCTTTTTTTGCCAACCCGATTGCGAATAATTTCACTCATACCCACAAATGCACCACCACAAACAAATAATATATTGGTGGTATCTACCTGCAGAAATTCCTGATGAGGATGCTTACGTCCACCCTGCGGTGGAACGCTAGCAGTTGTGCCTTCAATGATTTTTAGCAACGCCTGCTGGACACCCTCCCCAGACACATCGCGAGTGATGGACAGGTTTTCTGATTTCCGAGAAATCTTATCGACTTCATCAATATAAATAATCCCTCGCTCGGCTTTCTCGACATCGTAATCAGCACTTTGCAGAAGCTTGAGGATAATGTTCTCGACATCTTCTCCGACATAACCCGCCTCCGTCAATGTCGTCGCATCAACAATGGTGAACGGGACATCAACGATACGCGCTAGCGTTTGCGCCATGAGTGTTTTCCCGGAGCCGGTAGGCCCGATCAACAACACATTACTTTTTTGCAACTCCACATCATCCATATCAAGGTTCGAATCAACGCGCTTGAAATGATTGTGAACGGCAACGGAAAGAATTTTTTTACAACGCTCCTGATTAATAATGTATTGATCAAGATGATTATAAATTTCTTTTGGCTTCAGCAAATGCTGGAAGTCTTCACACTTTTCCTGGGCCCACTCTTCCACCATGATTTCATTGCATAGCTCAATGCATTCGTCACAGATATAGACGCTGGACCCGGCAATCAGTTTCTTGACTTCTTCCTGACTCTTGCCGCAAAAAGAACAGCGGTAATTCCCGGTGGTTGTGCTTTTCTTTGCCATAAAGTCCTCGACCTTAACTCGATGTAGTTAAAAATCCGTTTTACTTTTTATCTTTTTTCACTTCTTCACGATTGCTAATAACACTGTCTATCAAGCCGTAATTTTTCGCTTCCTCTGCGGTCATATAATTATCGCGCTCAGTATCCTTGTTAATCTGGGCAACATCTTTGCCTGAGTGTTTTGCAAGGATACCGTCTAATATAGTTCGAATCCGGGAAATCTCTTTGGCCTGAATTTCGATATCGCTGTGCTGCCCCTGGAACCCGCCACTAGGCTGATGAATCATGATTCTCGAATGCGGTAGAGCAAAACGCTTTTTTGGCGCTCCAGCTGCAAGAAGCAAAGAGCCCATGCTGGCGGCCTGACCAATACAAATAGTCTGAACATCAGGTTTGATGTATTGCATCGTATCGTAAATAGCCATCCCCGAACTGACCTGACCGCCCGGACTATTGAGATAAATATAAATATCCTGATCCGGCTCATCCGACTCAAGAAATAATAATTGCGCAATAATAAGGTTTGCCATGTGATCGTCAATGGCAGTACCGATGAAAATGATCCGGTCTTTTAAGAGGCGCGAATAAATGTCGTAAGACCTTTCGCCGCGACTGGTTTGCTCTACAACAATGGGTACTAATTGGTTGTGAATGGAATTCATTTTTCTCTCTTGATTAGGACTTCAGGTAAGATGAACCACCCTCTGAAACCAAACAGGGATCAGAAAGGATTATTGGCTTGAAAGTCATTTAGAAATAGCTTGATAACTAAAGACAGCTTGACTATCAATTATCTGCAATTAAATCTTTTCTGTCAACCATTACTTCCTTCAATGTTACTTTTTCAAGGGCTGCATTTAGGGTCTTATCGCGTTTCATACGACTGTGCAAACGTGCAAGCACACCGTTCTTTTCCCATTCCTTTTTCATTTGTTGCAGGTTGTCCCCACCCCCTAACAACTGGGCCATATTTTGCAATTCTTGATCCAGCTCCTCTGGAGTAACCTCCAATTCCAAGTCACGGGATAATTGATCCAGAATTAGCTCTTCTCGAAGAGCTTTGACAGCAGGTTCCTTATATTTTTCAATCAGCTCGGGTGAAACCTCTTCTTCATGATCGTGGTCGTGATCATGGTCGTGACCATGATCATGTTTAGCTTCTTTCCCTTGCTTCTTATTAGCCTGATCAGACATGAACTTGACTTGCTCTTTGATCAAGCCTTCGGGCAACTCGACAGGGTTTTGCTCGGCAAGTTTATCCGCAAGTGTTTTTTTGACGGCCTTTTTAGCTTCATCGCGCTCATATCCCTCCAACTCAACCCGGACCTTAGCTTTCATGTCTTCCATACTTTCATATTTCTTTTCAGCATCCACTTCGCGTGCAAAATCATCATTAAGCTCTGGCAGTTCCTGCTCCTGAATGCCTTTCAAGGTGACATTGAAATCGACATCTTTACCGGCGATTTCTTTACCCTGGTAGTCCTCTGGCACCTTCACCTGAATTTCGCGGTTTTCCCCGATCTTCATGCCAACCATACCTTTGTCCAAACCTTCGATTAGCTGACCCGATCCTACTCGAATGGCTTGGTCCTGGGCTGTTCCACCTTCAAAGGGCTGGTCTCCCATTTTGCTTGTGAAGTCGACTTTTATAAGGTCATCTTCCTCCACAGGACGATCCGTAATCTCTATAGTTTTTGCTTTTCTTTGACGAAAAGTCTCAATAGTCTGATTGACTTCTTCATCAGTGATACGGGGCACTTTCATCTCCATCTCCATCCCCGAATAATCTTGAATATCGATACTCGGCAACACTTCTAGCGAAGCGGATACAGAAATATCGGTACCTTCCTCTGCGTTGACCTCCAAAAGATGCGGTTGACCGATGGCACGCAATTCCTTTTCAGCGATAGCCTGGTTCAGACGATCACTGATGAGGTTGCTCAACACCTCTTTTTTAACATCAGGCCCAAACTGCTTTTCTAACAGGGAGGCAGGCACTTTACCTTTACGAAAACCAGGGACTTTAACCTCTCTTCCCAGTTTCTGATAGTACTTGTCCACTTCTTTTTTGTAATCCTGATAAGGAACTACAAAATTAATTTTCTTATTACAAGAATCAATGTCTTCAATTTCGATCTTCATATAGCTTTCAATTTTTCTAAAGTTTTAACAAAGGCTTATAAAACTGAGTTTTCATTTTGTCGGCATAAATTAAGATTTGGCAACTCCTATTACTTCTTCCTCCGAGGAATGCCGGTGGAGGGACTCGAACCCCCACGCCCGAAAGCACTAGTTCCTAAAACTAGCGTGTATACCAATTTCACCACACCGGCTTATTGCCAAATTGCTCGCAGAAATATACCACTTTATATGGAATTAGGTAGAAAGAAAATCCCCTGAGACATAAAGGAAGGCATTTACCATTGTTCCAGTCAAATTACGCTACTTCTTCTTCATTTCCAACTTGAGGGCAGAAATATCGTCCTGAAGCAAAGTGTAATCAATTTCGAGTTTATCGCAAAACTTCCGCAGAAAAGAGTGCATTATTAGGACACAATGCCACTCATCAAAAATCTCATCACTTTTATTGCAAAATTTTTCATACTCCGAAAAACCTTTCTCTATTGTTTCCAATAGTTTCCCGAACCCAGCCAGCTCATCCATTTCTGAATAGGTCGCATCCAGATCTTGGTCCCAGAAGGTTTCATCAGATTGACCGGGATTGATAGAAGCTTGGTATTGGTCTTCAATCTGACTGAAATCTAAATCGATCTGCTTGCAATAACTGCGCAAATTATTGAATGCAATGAAAAGACATTCATAGCCACTGACATCGACTTCTTCGTCGTTATTCAGTTCAGAAACATCGTCATCCACCCAGTCAAACATTTCGAAAAAGGCATCAAGATTAGATTGTTCTTTCGATGATGAGTCTTTAGTATTCATAAACTTACCTATCTATACTTCGTAGTTTTCTGTCTTTTGGAGTCAGTACGGTTTTAGGAGGATAATAACCTTTTGGCACCATCAGGTTAGGGTAAACCCAGGTATCTTTACCCAACAATGCTCCCGGGCAAAGAACCGCGTTACACCCAATCTCGGCATGATCTCCCACCACAGCTCCCAGCTTTTCCATACCGGTATCAAGGCCCGCAGACGGAATCTGAATCGGATGGACAAAACCTTCCTGTTTTTCTTCCCTGCTACGAAACTGCAAGTTTGCCAGTTTCGACCCGGCACCCATATTGACATGGCGCCCCACAATACTGTCACCAATATAATTGAAATGCCCAGCTTCACTGTGATCCATTAAAATACTATTTTTAACTTCTGTCGCATGACCGATCACACAACCTTCGCCGGCAAAAACATTTCCGCGAATATAAGCGCCTTGCCGAATGTCGCAGTTCTCGTCTATCACCGCCGGACCTTTAATTATTGCTGATGGTTCCAACCGAGTACCCGAGCCAATAAAAATTCCCAACTCTTTTAAATAAACCGCGCGATCCAGTGTTATCCATTTCTGCACGAATAATCCCTTTTCATTTTTGTCAAAACTGGCACCCTCCAACTCTATTGAATAGGAATCTGTTTTACTTTTCATCAGCGACTGTAATATCGAATCGAGATTTCTCAATGGCCCCCAAACCTGATCAACCCCAGAAAACAGCGTCTTATAAGGCTCTCGGTCCAAATCTGAAAAGAACAGGGACAAGTCTTGCATAGTCAATTTCCTACATACCATTTTCCAAGCGCGGTCAAGCGGAAGCCTTTGGAACTCATTTCAATGAGGCTCTGTTTCTGCATTTCAGTGACCAGTCGGGTTTTTGAAAATTTTTCAATTTCTAAATCTTTTTCATTCAAGGGCTGCGATGCAATCTGACTAAGCGCATCCAATTCCAGTTTAAAAAAATGATGATCGCAGTTTTTTAAGGCCGTGAAAAGTATTTTTATAGTCTCTTGTCCCATTTGTTTCAGGTTCGCGGCATCCAACTTACTTCCTCGGAGATTGATACTGATTTTATTTTCGGTGCCGGAGTTCCTCACGAAGATACCCGCTTTCCCTGCCGACAATGAGATATATAACATATCGGGGTCTTCAGGAAAAATTCGAGTCGCAACTTGATAGCTTCTTTTTTTAGCCGCACGCATAAGAGTTTGCTTTACTTTTCGCCAGACTATTGAACCTCTGAAAAACAATTCCTGTTGAATATAATAAACATAAAGCGTACCCTTAAAGCCTGGGGTAAAGGGTCGACTTATCTTATTGTAATATTTTGTTGGAGAAAGATTTAGATATTCGGTCGCCACCAGAGTGTTCAAAGCACTTTTAATGCCATTACCAGAATAAATCGACACTGCTTCTCCATCAGGCCGAGTAAATTTTGACTCTGTAATATTATGCCCGGTTTCTTCACTGCCAACTGCCAGAACCGAGTTAGCATCTTCTTTCGGCCTCTTTTTTTCACCCAAAATTTTGGCAAGTTTTTTTAGCGAAGCAATACTTGTTATACCCACCTTTTTTAGCTTCTTCGCTTCACGCTGAAATACCAAACGTTTTTGCTTCGGGCAATCGCTGCCTTTTGCTTTTTTCTCTAAATGTTTTAACAGTATTTCAAGAAGAATCCATTTATCGCCTACAGCGGTCAGCTCAGATTTCAATCCCATTTTTTCAGCGGCGATTGCAGCATTGAGATCGCTTTCAACGGTATTGATATACAAAGATTCTTTATATTTTTCTGGGAACTGGGTCGACAGATGTTTGGCTTGCAAAATAGCCGTTTCATCGCCGCTCAATACCCAGAGTAGATCTTTAAAAGGATCGTATTCCAACATAAAAAAACGATCGGCATCTGCATCGAAGATGGCTGCCACGGCTCGCATTATTCCTTTGCGCAAGAAGGGTTTGTGCTTACGTCCTACTTCAAAAAGTTTAACAACGGCTTGGTGGCGATAAAAATACCCGCCGGGATTTTTAATCTGCTCGGCAGCGATCCGGTCTCGGCCTTCGAGATCGGCCACACCGGAAAACACGTTCACATCCCCATTTAATTTTCCGTTGACCTCGAATACTTTCCCAACCCCTGCCTGGGTAAAAATTTCCCTGGCAATGCCCGTGAGCGAGCCATTAGCAGGGTCAACAACCAGCACCACGTTTTCAAAATTGATCGATTCATCAATCCACGAGTTTTCGGGAGCTAGGGTAAACTCGCTAAAAAGTTCCAAAGCATTTTTCCTGTAATCTTTACGCTTACCCTTTAATAATAGGCTTTTAATGGCGGAATATTTTTGCTGCGAAATAAAATGAGTCAATCGAGAGTCGTCGGACGGCAGAGGTTTCATGCCGCGAAAAGGGGAAAAAAGTTTTATTCCGTTCTGGTCATTGGGGTTATGCGATGCCGTAATCATAATGCCGCATTCGGCATCCTGATGGAGCATAAAGAGCGGTACCAGCGGGGTTGGCACAATCCCAAGAGTCAGGGCATTGCCCCCAGCCTTACGAATCCCCTTGATAGCAGCTTCAATAAAAATTCCAGATGGGTCCCGCGGGTCCCATCCCACCACAATATTTTTTGCTTTTTTGGGTCCTGGCAGATTTTTAATATGCACATAGGCATATAACTCCATGAATTGCTCGGTGATCCAGCCCTTCTCAAGAAATACTTGCTGCGGAGTGAGCCCTTTGCATTCAAAATCACTAGCGAGCTTTGTTTCCCGGCGTATACCATCGGTACCTTGAAGTCTTTGTGTGCCGGGCTTATTCATAATTAGCGATTAAATAGAGTTTAAAAAAATCAAAATGAAGAATACCACATACCCACATGAAGCATGCAATTTATGAGAAGGCTCTCTTGTCAGAAGGAGGAAAAACGGGTAAGCTAAATGCTCGCAAAAATATTCGAGATCGGGCTGTTTATTTTTACTTGAATCAGGTAAGGGATCGAGACATGGCCTACAACGCTTTTGTCAAAAAAGAAACCATCAGCGCCATTATTCGAACCGCGAGCTAAAAAGTCGAGGGAAAGATTTTCAAGTTCCCAAATAATCGACTTTTGGATATGTTGAATCAGGGGGAGGAAAGCTTCATTCCTGTGATCGATGCCAAAGTCTATTGCCTGGTCACTGGGAATGTTTTATTTGAATCCAAATTTCTTGCGGTAAATAAACAACATATTATTCTGATCGCGGATCACCTAGTCGCCAAATAAACTCTCATTTTTCGGGCAAGAATATCTTGAAGAAAAGCGGAAAATTAAAGCCTGATTTTGCTTTGCTTCAACCATTGTTCCTCATCAAATTCTTGACTGAGATATTCTTCGAAAAGCATCTCGTTACCTGACAACAATTTTTCATCTACCCACGGCATAGAAATTTTCTTGAACGTTTCTGAATCTTCGAGATCGATTTTATCCTTAAGAATCGTCTTTTCCCTACTCTTTTGGCTGTGTGAAAAATTTATTTGTCCCGGTTCTTCCACTTCCAGCACTAAATTATACTCGCTGACATAATCCAAAAGTCCCAATGCCTGCAGTTGCTTGATCGAGAGCTTTACTTCAGGTGAAGTCAGGATGGCCTTGATGATTTCCATTCAAAAATATTCTGCGAGTTTCTTTTTACCATCGTTTTTCAAAGACATAAAATTTTCCTTAAAATCAGGTTGTCGACTAAGAAAAGTATAGCCTTCTCACATTACATAATTGTCAAGCGAACGTTTCAAATTGGTTAAGGATAAAACAGGAAGGAAAAACGCAAATAGGTAAGGGTAAATATAGCTATGACTTCTTAGAGATCAGGGTCGTGAAACCTTTCTTTCAGAATATCGACCGGGCTTTTATACTTGTCGCAGGCCATCACTGCAGTCAATTTGTAGGAGTCTTGTTTTTCAAGGTTCAATTATTCCGCCAATATGGGTTGTGCTCCACAGTCAGATATTTCGTGGGAGTAAAAGTCGCACAGATTCAAAATTATCATGGATTTATCGTTTGCCAATTTCCCCCTTTGCACAATGGAGTCTAGATAGCCGGAAGTAGAAAAATCAATCGACTTATGGTTTTAATCTTAGAGGGTTGCCCGGCTTTTTTTAAATTCTTTGACTTTTTTTGAACCCTCAAATATCCCAAATAGGATTTTCCATCTCTTCTCCTGTTATCAAAAAATTGACAGGCAATGGAAAAAACTTCCGATTTTGACTCTGTACCGAGTAATTTTTCCCGCATCAAAACTAATAAAATACTTTATTTACAAATACTTACGCAATTATTCTCGTAGGACGCCCTTTGGCATAGTCCTTGCTTTTAATAAGGAGTCAATATGCCTGAAATACTTGTAATTAAAGGGTTAACTTCCAATGCAGTTTGTTTAAAAAATCAAATATTCTTTCGAATTCCCCCGAGGCTTTGGGCTGTCAAATTATGGCATGAAACTCTATGAAATATGGGAAGTAATCTCGATTGAGACAGCAAGTATGCAGCAGAACCTTTTAAGGCTCAAGCCCTTTATTTACGGTAATTCAAGGATTTTAGCAAAGGTATTTTTGGACTCAACTTCAGCTCTTTATTTCCCGCTAAGATGAATATGGTGGTGGATTTGGTTACAACTAATTTCAAAAATAAAATTCTTACAGTAGGGGCTTTTTGCCTTCTCTTCTGTAATTTTTTTGCCTTGCCCTCTTTTGCCCAGATTTCTTCCCAAGGGCGGGATCAAGTTTATAAGCAGGCCTCCCCACTCCGATTCGAAGAACGCTTCAAGAAGCAAGCAAAACCAAAAGCGCAAAAGATACCCGTACGAAAAGACAATCTCAAACCTATGTTTCCCGAGGAGTTGCGGAAGGTAAAGTTTATTTTGCGAAAAATGGTTATTAAGGGTTCGACCCTTTACAGCAAACGCAGGTTTTCCAGATTATTTAAAAAGTATATGCGAAAGCGTATTTCGTTAGGGCATGTGTATGGCATTGCACAAACAATTACGAATATGTACAGGAATGACGGATACATTTTGAGCAAAGCTGTTGTTCCTCCGCAACAAATTGACAGAGGGGTCATCCGTATCGATGTCATAGAAGGTTTCGTGGACAAGGTCAATGTTCAGGGAGATGTTATCGGCCCGAGAAGCTTACTTAATAAATATCGCAAGAAGCTTTTAAAATCCAAACCGCTACTTGCCAAAGATCTCGAGCGATATTTGCTTTTAGTAGATGACTTGCCCGGCGTGACAGTGAAATCGGTTTTAACGCCTTCTAAAGTTCAATCAGGGGCTACCGACCTGACCTTGATTTTTGAGAATAAAAGATACGCAGGAAGTCTTGGAGTCGATAACCGTGGTTCAAAATTCAACGGACCCATCCAGTTTTCTAGCAATGCCAGCACAAATTCTTTGCTAGGGCTTTATGAACGAATCGGCTTTCAAGGGGTAATTACAAAACAAACCGATGAGCTGAGGTTCTTTAGTGGATTTTATGAACAGCCTGTCTTTTCTGAAGGAACTAAAATTTATTTTTCTGGTTCAGCCAGCAAGTCTCAACCCGGTGCGGATCTTGAAGTTTTTGATGTGAAAGGAAATAGCACCGCTTTCACGTTGCGAGTGACACATCCTATCATCCGATCTCGCGCTGAAAACTTGAACACGTTTTTTGGTTTTGCCCGCAGAGATTCCACTACAAAATTTTTGGGTGATACGAATTCGAAAGATAAATTACGCATCGCCAATTTTGGTTTGTCTTACGATTTCGTCGACAGTTATCGCGGGGTCAACTTACTTAGCATTAACTGGAGCCAGGGACTAAACATTTTTGGCGCCAGCGAATCGGGCGGACTCAAGCTTTCGCGCCCCGAAGGCAGAGCTAACTTTTCAAAAATCTCTGGAGAAGTGCTTCGACTGCAACAACTGGTTCCTTCCTGGATGTTATTGGGCGCTGCATCGTGGCAATACTCTTTTGAAAAACTATTGGCACCCCAAGAGTTTGGAGTAGGTGGCTCACAATTTGGACGGGCTTTTGATCCTTCAGAAATTACAGGTGACCATGGCTTGGCTTTAAAGCTTGAGTTACAAAAAGCCTTTCAAATCAATAGAGCCTACATTCAAGACATCCAGGCATATACATTTTTCGATTATGGAACGGTGTGGAGTCGAATCAAAACTTCAACCGGCTCCAGCAAACAAGACCTCAGTTCTATTGGTATGGGATTGAGATTCAATGTTACGGATTATATTTCCGGGTATGTTGAATTTGACAAGCCTCTAAACCGAGATGTCTCGGCAGAGGGCAACAAGGACACCCGAATGTTTTTCAGCTTGTCGACACATTTTTAAGTTTACAGATGAACGTTTTTAAAATAAATCAGATGGCATTTGGCCCGGCAAAGACCGGAGAAAAGCCAACAATGCCTTTTCCTCGTGAGAAATCAGCCTCTCGCCCGGGACGAGTATTCCAACTCTCCCGGAAGCCAAGCAATTGGGCGATATTTCTGGTTTCATTTTTGACTTATCTGATAGGTATTTTCCCTTCGATCGTTTTCGCCCTTCCTACCGACCCAACTATTAAGTCTGGTTCGGTGATAATTGATGATACGTCCATCCCTGATACCATGAATATTTACCAAGGCACTACCAAGGCGATCATTGATTGGGAAAGTTTTAACATCGATACGATGGAACACGTTGACTTCCAGTTATCACAGGGTGGCGTTACTCTGAACCGGGTAACGGGAAATGATCCTTCACAAATTCTAGGAAAACTGACATCGAATGGTGATTTGTGGTTGGTTAATCCCAATGGGGTTTTCTTTGGTAACAATTCGCAAGTGGACGTGCATGGTCTAGTAGCAACAACCAGCAATATTAACAATTCAAATTTTTTGAGTGAAAATTATAATTTCGATATCCCCTCCAGTTTCTCGAACTCAATAGTCAATCAAGGCACCATAACCGCTGCTGAAGGCGGACTCGTGGCCTTGGTGGCACCGGGCGTACAAAATCTAGGAGTGATCAATGCCAGACTGGGGAAAGTGAGTCTGGCTTCAGGTAAAACTTTTACCCTCGACCTTTATGGTGATCAATTGATCAACCTTGCAATCGACAGCAAAGTGGTAGACCAGGTAACAGGAATGGATGGAGAAACCCTATCCACTCTAATCACTAACAGTGGCAGTATTTTTGCTGATGGGGGTGTGGTTCGGCTGGATGTCAATGCCGCACAAGATATCGTAGACCATGTGATCAATATGGATGGCGTGATTCAGGCAAGGTCTGTTATGGAGAAAAATGGAAAAATAATTTTGATGGGTGGCGATGAAGGCGATGTCCATGTTTCAGGAACGCTGGATGCTTCGGGTTACAATGCAGGAGAAACAGGAGGCGAAATTAATGTTCTGGGCCATCTGGTTGGGCTTTACGGAACAGGCTTCATAGATGTTTCTGGCGATTCTGGAGGTGGAACATTATTGTTTGGCGGTGACTATCAGGGTAATGGCACCGTTCCCAATGCATGGGATACCTATATCGGATCTGGCACACTGATATTTGCAGATGCCGTGAATTATGGTGATGGCGGCAGAACGATTTTCTGGGCCGATCGAAGAATCCACTTTCAAGGGATTGTCAAAGGTCGCGGAGGAAAATATTTTGGCAATGGCGGATTCGTAGAAGTCTCCGGGAAAGAAGAACTATTTTTTGATGGGTCAGTAAACACCACCGCTGCCAATGGAAAAACCGGAACATTGTTGCTTGACCCAAAAGAAATTAACGTTGTTGCAGGTTCGCAAGCTACCACCAGTGGTGCGGCTACTTTCGAAATAGCGACTATCTCTGTTGGTACACTTCAAGGAATTTCAGGAACAACAAATATAATTCTACAAGCAGACGAAAAAATCACCATCGCGAATTTAGGTGGATCTGCTTTTATCAGTTTACAGCAAGGTAGCGGCAACTCAGTTACCTTCCGAACCACAAAAAATCTTATCAGCAAAGACACTAACGGGGATATCGTTTCTTCTACCGGAAATATTCAATTCCTTGGAGCGAATGACACCATCTCTACCCAGGGAGGAAATATCATCTTCGAGGCAAAGGGTGACCTGATCATAGGAAATTTGACTTCGAACGGAGGCGATATTTCTCTAACAGGTAGAACTTTAAATTTGGCGAGCAACATTAACAGTGGCACCGGCAATGTAACCATTGGATCGAACACAAATATTTTCTTAGGTGGCAGCGCGTTATCCGGTTGTGGAGCTGGTTTCGCAAGCCTGTGTGATATGTCCATCGTGCAATCTGAGCTGAATAACATCAGCGGCAATAAGCTCACCATTGGCGGAACCCTCAACGGTGATATCACCGTAGATGGAATTACCCTCACTTCTTTTAATGAGGGTGTTGTGCTGAATGTCAACACTCATGTCTCGGGTTCAGATGGTGCTATTATATTTCAGGCGGACTCTTCGTTTTCTTCACTGGAAGCTAAAGCCGTTAATGGAATTAATGTCAATGCCGATATCACCACAACTACAGGAGCTATTAGCTTAAACGGAGACTCCGATAACGGCATCGATACAATCGACCCAAAGGATAATATTACTTTTGCCAGTGGCGTTTCTCTAAACAGTGCAACAGCTATAAGCTTGAGTGCCATTACCGGTGGTATGACTGCGGCTGCCGGGTTAACGCTGACAGCACCTACCAGCATCACGACAACAGGCAATTTAACAGCCGCCGGAACCGTTGCCCTGGTAGCAAGCTCCGGTATTACTTTGAATGGCGGCATTACCACATCTTCTGGCGACTTAAGCATCAACGCAAACTCTTCAGTATTAGCATTAGGAAGTGGCGTTACTTTAAGCTCAGCAGGTGCATTGACACTTAGCGCCAGCAACACAACCTCTGCGGGAGCCTTGATTCTCACCTCTACCAGCTCAACGATAAATATCGACAACGCTCTAGTTTCTCAAGGTGCTATAACGATGACTGCCAACAGCGGCCTAACTCTCGACAACAGCACGCTAACGGCAGCAGAAAACATTAATCTAGAAGGAGGAAGCTCGCTTTCTCTGGCAAGTGGTACAAGCATTTCTGGAGGAAATATAACTTTAGGCGGGTCTACGATTACAGCTAATAATGGTTCGCTCACTCTAAATTCCACAGGCAGTATTACTGTTGGCAATGCACTGACTTCCGTAACAACCGCAAACCTAACTGCAAGCTCGGGAGTTTCTCTTGCCGGTCTTTCAGCAAATGGAACAGTAGATCTGAACTCAGGCACCGGCACCACAACCATTTCTGGAGCTTTATCTACAACCAATAACGCTTTGACTGTCACGGCCAGTGATTTGAGTTTAACTGGGTCGATAAATACCGGCACCAGTGCAACCACCATTAATGTATCAAACAGCGGAAGTTTAGGGTTGGGGTTTACTTCCGGATTTTCCGGAATGAATATCAGTAATACTGAACTGGCTCTGATCACCGGTGATCTCAATCTGATCAATGGCAGCATTACCCTTGCATCTGGAACTTCATTGAATCTTGCTGGAAAACTGACCATCGGACAAAGCGGAGGGACCATAACAGGACAAGGAGCATCGACTTTGTCTGGCACAACAGGACTGGTCATTAATACCAGCACCATTACATCGTCCGGAGACATTACATTAGCCTCAAACACTGGCAACATCACAACGGCTGGAGCTATAACGCTTAAATCCACGGGTGCCATAAATCTCAACAATAATTTCATAGCATCAGGCGCTATTGTCCTGAAATCGAATGGACTGACAATTGGAGGATCGACATTAAGTAGCGGTACCGCATCAACAACAATTCAAACAAATCTGGCTAATGCCACTATCGGCTTAGGAGCCTCCAACTGCGGCGATACCTGCGGTTTGAGTTTAACTTCGACCGAGTTGGGAAAAATTATAGCCGGGGATCTGGTCGTTGGCGATAACACCAATGGCAATATCACGGTGGACGGAATCCCTTCAACGGATTCGGACCAGTTCACATCAGTAACTTTAAATGCAACATCCTCAGGATCATCGGTTATTTTTGAAAATTCCGCTTCTATTTTTAAAGTCTTAACCGTGAATTCCGGAAATGGAATTACTCTCTCTTCCAACCTAACTACTAACAACACAACAAGTTTCAATTCAGATAGTGATGCTAATGGCAGTGGTATTTTTACAATTTCATCAGGCCAAACATTGAACACCAGTAGCAACTCTTTATCTATCATCTCCAGCGATATAGCATTGGGTGCCGTTAGCGCAATCAACTCAGGCACTGCAACATTATCGGCTTCGCAGTCTGGCCAAACCATAGGACTGGGATCAGGTGCTGGCAGTTTTTCTTTGAATAATACTGAACTCAGTCAGATCACTGCTACAGATCTGACAATAGGGAATAACTCCAATGGAACCACGACATTAGACAATGTAACTTCTTTTTCTGGACCACTAACCTTGAACGCAACAGCAACGGGAAGTGCAGTTAACTTTTCTGGCACAGCTTCATCAGGCCTGGGCAACATTACTATCAACGCCGGCACAGGCGGCATGGACTTTGGCGTTGATGTAACGACTACCGGTTCATTGACTGCAACATCTGGGGCGGCCATTGCAGGTGCTGGCGTATTAACTATCGCTGGCACAGCTAGCTTCAACACATCAGGAACTGCCAACGCAACAGTGGTTAGTAACAGTGATTTTACATTGGGGAATTCCACAATAGGCGGCGACCTTACTGTGACAGTAAATGGTGCCAAATCACTGAATGTTAGTGGAAACGTTACCACCTCGGGAAAAATAATTGCAAGGGCCGAGAGTAACGGAGGTGCAATAACAATGGCAACAGGAGGATCTTTCAACGCAGGAACAGAAACTATTAACTTGTCAGCCGATCAAGATATTACTCTTGGCTTGCTCACCACCTCAAACTCTTCAACCACTTCCATCACTTTGACTTCAACGAATGGCGGCGTTCGCGATGGTGACACAAGTGCTTTGGATATTAGCACATCGGGGCGACTGGTAGCCGACCTGGTAACAGGGTTTGGAACATCAGACAACGCTATCGAAACAAATTTGACCTCGGTTGACATTGACAATTCCACATCAGGAAAAATCAATATCTTCGAATCAAATGCTATCGATATTTTTAAAATTAACCATGCTGGAACCGGAGATATTAACGTCTCATTTATAAGAACCGCCACCAACCGACATAATGCAACCGCATTTTCGGGATCCGTATTATTCACTCGGCGTGATACGGGAAACATACTCGTTCTGGATAAAAAATTAAGTCAGCGTTCTAACGAAACTACGGGGCAATTATTTACTCAGTTAGAATACCCTGAACCAACTTATTTAAAGCTCGATCTAGCAACAGCCAAAAGGAAAAAACTTCCTCCTCTTAATTTGTTTAGCGAAGTAAAAGGATTGGTAGAGATTGATGAAGAAACAGCGGTCTATTTTGATGGCTTGGAAAACCTTGGGAATATCTGGGAAGGAACTGGGATTGAAAACAGCCAAATAGCCGAAAGAAAAAGATCATCAAGAAGTGTCCTTTCCAAACGACCTAAAACAACTTTCGAAGAGGAGCAGGTGGCTGATATTTCTTTTAGAAAGTCGGTACAGAAATCTTCCTCCTATTTTGAGGATACTTCTGGAGGAAAAAGAGCCTCTTATCAATCTTCACACAAAACGCCCAAGAGGTCTCCCAAACCTCTGTTCAGCTTGAGTCAGCTAGACTTTTTTAGTTTCGCCCCTTGATATTTATTTCTTTGAATGTTCGTGGTTAACCAAATAATCAGCATCAACAATTGAGATTTTTCCGTACTGCTGGTTTTCTGTAAACTCTTTATTGATACTGTCATATTGTTTTCCCGTTTCAGGATGACTGATCAATTCAAGAAGCCGAGTTTCAACAGGATCTCGCCTTAGAAGTTTTAGTGTGGCTTCATCAGGTTTTAAATCAGGGGCCAAGTTTTCCAGGGCAACCAAAGGCTCCTCTCCTTCCGCCATACGCTGTTGGATCGTCTCCTCAATCGCTGCTTTTCTTTTCATATGCGGTTTGTGAGGATAGTCGGCTTGCGAAAATATCATAAAATCGAGATTCAGCCAGTAATTATTTACAAAGTCATCGAAGTCAACTTCAACTCCACTGCTCAAATGGATATCTCTCGACTGGTCGGGTTTCTCCCGGATGAGACTGTTATAAACCTGAATAATATTGTGAACGGAATCGTACAAAACAGTCCAATGATAACTGTTTCCGGTTTCGTGAGTACGGAAGGAATCCATTATTTTAACAAGAGTTACCAAAGCGTAATGCATATCCTCCATTTTTAAAAATGCGGACGACCAGGGAAACCGTTGACGGTACCACTGATCAACATCTGCAGGGTATTCCTGTCGGTTGCTGTCGGTAGGCGGACGATAATCGTTATCGACAAAATTGAGCATGTCATCAACCTCTTTGTAGGCCAAGTCTAATCCCGCCCGAACAACGGTGTATGGAAATAGTTTTCTTTGGTATTCCATATAGCTTTTCAAGTCTGGCAGTTTATCTTCCAGCGCATGAGTATGGTCTCGTTGACCGATATCTTTAGAAAAAATTAGCATATATATTTTGAGTTAAATTATTTGGAAGGATCGAATCGCTGGGAGAACATTTTCATTATATTCATCTTTTCTTCATCACTCATTGATTCAACAGATTTGCGAATTTCCTGCATTTGATCGGGAGTCATTTTTCCCATGGCTTCTTTTGCAGCGCCCTGGAATCCTTCCATATTTCCCGCTGCACCTTTTACCCACGAGAAGTCATCAGCAGAAGACGGATTGGGAGACTTTAAATCGATTTTCTCCCGAGAACGAAACTCAACATGGTTGCCAATGATTTTCCCGAAAATCTGCTGTTCCTGCAAATTATCTAAAACATCCGACAAATTCGTGCCGTGTTTTTTGCAGGCATCGTAAACCGGCTTGAACGGAAGCCGAACGACTTTTTCGGGAAACCCATTTTTATTAATTGAATGTTTAATACTCTCTTCTGCTTGATTAGGTTCAGTCATATCTCGATATTTTTTTCTGCCCCAGATAATTAAGGATTAATATCTATTGTAGTATAATCTGCCAAAC
>Ga0209091_10001865_pt1 | contig 18126 bp, 15 predicted proteins | sample ArcticOcean_MG_C_6_FD_187438 | JGI IMG/M metagenome (GOLD analysis project Ga0209091, IMG submission 187438) | Marine microbial communities from western Arctic Ocean - ArcticOcean_MG_CB8_128 (SPAdes) (version 2) | ecosystem: Environmental > Aquatic > Marine > Oceanic | place: Arctic Ocean...
CTAGAGGTAAGGATCCTTGACTGGTTCACAGCGGCCACTAAAACGGGTGCGGAGTTTGCTGGGATTGATCTGGCGGGTTTCTTCGAGGCCGGTGACTACACTGTGATGGTGACGATTGATCAGGGCACTGATGAAGTGCTGTACTACCGTCGGGCAGAGAACGCAGCGTTGCTAACCAGCCTGCAAGCCTCGCTTACGGTCGGTGAAGCGGCTACCACAACGGATAAGTACGACGTTATGGTAGATGATTGGTCAACCATGAGCAGCAGTCCAGTTGAGTTGCATGTGATCTATCCAGCAGGTACCCCAAGGGAAGAAATCCGGCTGCATCCTGCTGTCAATGGCAAGACGATGGAATTCGACTTTGGTCCAAGCATGACCATTAAGAAGGCGCACATCAACGGGTTGTTGAATGGCACGGCTGATGCTGGGGAGTTGGTTCCGGCGCTGCAGTTTAAGATGGCCAATGTGCCAACGATTTCCGGCGCATTCACGCTCAAAATGACCGTAGGGGGCGGCGGATTGACGATGACTTCAATGGTCGATGTGAGTTACAACGGCAGTGACTTTACCGTGCCCTCGCAGACACAGGATGTGACCGTAACGGATAGCAGTGTATGTCAGAGCGGTTGTACCTTCACATTGGAATCGACGGCCGAGACCTTGGACATCTCCGCTCCAGGGATCTACCCGCCAACCTTAACGGCGAAGTTGATCAGTTTGTTTGACTTGAACTTGGCCGGCAGAAATAGCGAGGTTACAGTCGAGTTGCAGGCTGGCAACTTTGATCTGGTGATCGAGGTTCTATCTGACGGAACGTCTGCTGCTACAACCGTAGACAATATCCTGACCTACGGTGGCGTGCCCATCAATAAGGTTGAAGGGGTTATTATCATCGAGTAATCGATAATGGTTAAAAAAAAGAGGCTTCGGCCTCTTTTTTTTGCCTCGTGATTAATAATATTTGAGCTAAACTAGCAGTGTCTGAGAGAAAGGTAGTCGTCTTATGATTCGTTCCTTGGCCTTTAGCGGCATCTTGTTCTTTTGTTTAAGCTCAGCCCTAGCGAGGGCCGAGCAGTCCTCAGTGATGACCGTGCTTGACCTGACTGAAGTTGAGCGTGGCTACATCGCACTCGATTATGCTTACTTCTCGGAGTCACTCGACGTCTTTGATTTTGCGAGCAAATTGAATAGTACGTTTAAGCCCAAAGATGCGGCCTCCGTCTATGGCTCAGTTGGCTATAAGCCTTCGAGTAACCTTCTGATCTCTTACCAGCGAGAAGCAACCTCGGCGGCGACGACGCGCGACCGAGAACCGTTTGAGGTTGAATCTGATGTGCAGGGGGATGCGCTTTTGATGCAATGGCGAGTTGGCGAGCGCCTTGGCTATGATGTACAACTCATTGCGGGCTTAGCCGCCCGACGACAAAGCGATCTACAGTCGCCTGTTATGCCTACACCGGGCTTACAGTTGGGGCATGTGAGGGCGCAGATCTATCCTTTACCAGCCAAGAAACGGGCGAGGCAGAGCCTGCGGTCGTTACTGCCGCCGAAGAGGACCGTTGGCAGTTGGGGTTGCTGCTCAAAAAGCAGTATGGCAACGGCGTCAGTCTCTGGCATCGGTTACGGTATGTGCATTCGGAGGTGGATACCGACACAAGGTCTGCATTCCTGGATTTGAATGACCCGTTCCTTCTAGGGATTCAGTACAACGGAGAAACCCTTGGCACAACCATTAGCCGGTTGAAGGCGACGTTCCCGCAAGAAGCGCCTTGGTCGGAAGCAGCGCTGCGTTATGACTTTGGACTGAACCTAGCCGTTGGTGAACGTTGGTTACTAACGGGGGAAGTTGGTTTTCTGAAAGTATCTCGACGTGGTTTTGAGCTGTATGACGGCGTCCCGAACTATGAATCCAATGCGTTGCTCAACGCGTCTCTCTGGTACAACCCCATTGGGGAGCTAGCGCTCTATGGCAGAGCCGAGTTGTCCCAACACTACCTGCTAGGTCTGGATCCTATGGTTTATAACCAGCGTACGGCGAAGTTTTTTGAGCATCCGTACGCGCAAATATCTGCGGGAATACTCTATACATTTTGAGCGCGCTGCAATGCCGAGGTCATCCTCAATTAGGGGGTCTTTGATTGGGCGCTAAGGCGCCTGTTCTGGCGCTGTCAGGATGTACGGGTCGGGTTACGGATTCTCCCGCCTAGTTACTTCCTGCCGTCTCTTAAAACCCCTTATGCGCCCTTTGGCAATGTTGGCGTTTAGTCAGGAATCCCCTCTTCAGGCACCAATACTGAAGCAGTTGATCGACCTCAGGCTCCAAAACAAGCCGCCGGTGTGGAGCTGAAGACGGTTTCTTGCAGTATCTAACTACTGCCGCGGCGAAGGGCTGGGGTTGGTTGTCTGTCTGCGACCTGACGCAGCAAGCGCTGAGCGATCTCTAAGCCTCTCAAGAATTTCAACCCGTAATGGCATAGCCTTCTGGGCATGGCCCTTACAACTGGCAAGAAGAGGCCGCGATGTGCCGCTCGCCGAGCCGGTACGCCGTGAACAAATATATCGATTACCCAATGCAAAATCCCGACTGGCAAGGGTTCTAGTCATTGGCGCGGCAAAGCAGTGGTGCGACATTCGCTGAGAACTTGCTGTACCCCGCGCATTGAACCCCTGACGTTGCAGGGGTTTAATGGTTTTGGCGCGGGAATCCAGCGGTGCGACGCTCGCTGAGAACTGCTGTGCCAATAAAGCTATAGTCACGTAGCAGAAACAAAAAACCCCTGACGTTGCAGGGGTTTAACGGTTTTGGCGGGGGAATCCAGCGGTGCGACGCTCGCTGAGAACTGCCAAGTACCAGACACAAAAAACCCCTGACGTTGCAGGGGTTTAATGGTTTTGGAGCGGGAATCCAGCGGTGCGACGCTCGCTGAGAACTGCCAAGTACCAGACACAAAAAACCCCTGACGTCGCAGGGGTTTAATGGTTTTGGAGCGGGAATCCAGCGGTGCGACGCTCGCTGAGAACTGCCAAGTACCACAAACAAAAAACCCCTGACGCTGCAGGGGTTTTTTGTATTTGGAGCGGGAAACCAGGTTCGAACTGGCGACCTGTACCTTGGCAAGGTACCGCTCTACCAACTGAGCTATTCCCGCTTTTTTGCTATGATCTAAGGCGCATTGCCTTGAATCATTTTTACACCAATTTCTGGTTGGTTGGCAACCAGATCGGATGGCGTCCCCTAGGGGAGTCGAACCCCTGTTGCCAGGATGAAAACCTGGAGTCCTAGGCCTCTAGACGAAGGGGACAGATCACTACCGACGGCGCGAATGATATTGATCTTAGGCTGAATCGTCAAGTCGCAAACGTTCAAATTTCATCGGTAATGGCTGATCTTGCGGATTTAAAACAGGATCACGCTCCGGATGCTCTTGCCTTCATGCATATAGTCGAAGGCGGTATTAATTTCCTCGAGGGGCAGGGTGTAAGTGATGAGTTCATCGAGTTTAATCTCGCCGCTCAGATACTGATCAACCATGCCCGGCAGTTGGGTGCGGCCCTTGACGCCACCGAAGGCGGTTCCGCGCCAAACCCGGCCCGTGACCAGCTGGAAGGGCCGAGTGCTGATCTCTTGGCCCGCGCCGGCAACCCCAATGATAATGGCCTCGCCCCAACCCTTATGGCAGCATTCCAGTGCGCTGCGCATCAGATTCACATTGCCAACGCACTCAAAGCTGTAATCGACGCCGCCATCGGTCATATCAACAATCACTTCCGTAATGCTGCTGCTATGGTCTTTAGGATTGACGCAGTCGGTTGCGCCCAGCATTTTTGCCATCTCAAACTTCGAGGGGTTGGTATCCACGGCAATAATCCGGCCCGCTTTGGCCATAACGGCGCCCTGGATGACCGATAAGCCAATGCCGCCGAGGCCAAAAACGGCGATGGTCGCACCGGGCTCAACCTTCGCGGTGTTGATGACCGCGCCGATGCCGGTGGTGACGCCACAACCCAGCAGGCAGATCTTATCTAAGGGGGCCAAGGGATTTACTTTGGCGAGGGAGACTTCTGCAATGACGGAATATTCGCTGAAGGTCGACGTGCCCATATAATGATGCACAGGCTGTCCTTTATAGCTGAATCGACTGGTGCCATCGGGCATCACGCCGAGCCCCTGGGTGGCCCTGACAGCGCTACACAGATTGGTTTTGCCGGATAAGCAGAACTTGCATTGGCCGCATTCTGCGGTATACAGCGGAATGACATGGTCCCCAACCGCGAGACTGGTTACGCCCTCGCCAAGCTCAACCACAATGCCACCGCCCTCATGGCCTAAAATGGCGGGGAACAGGCCTTCGGGGTCATCGCCCGATAACGTGAAGGCATCGGTGTGGCAGACGCCGCTGGCGATCATTTGAACAAGAACTTCACCTGCTTTTGGCCCTGCGACCTCCACCTCGTCGATCACCAAGGGGGCGCCTGCTTTGAGCGCCAATGCTGCACGTGCTTTCATACCGTCTCTCCTATCTCGTTCTTGTAAGGGGCGTCTTAATTGGCGCGGCGAAACCCCAGGTAAAGGCCTCTGGGTTCGCCGACAAAAAACCGCTCATTGCCAAACGCGTAATCTGCCCGCTCAGCATAATCGGTGTCGAGCAGGTTCGTCACGCGTAAAAACACTTGCCAGGCCTCGCTAAGGGCAAGGTTCGATCGCAGGTTAATAAGATCGTGCCCGGCATAGCGGTTGGTATTGTCTGGGTTGGTGAAGTACGGGCCGACATGAACCCATTCGAGTTCGCCGCTGACGCGTTCGCTGGGCGCCCAATTCAGTTGTAAGCCGCCCATTGATCTTGGCGCGGTATCGATGTCGTTGCCTTTAATGGCCTCACGCGACAGCGCAGGGTTGTTGTCATAGCGATGTCTGGCTAGGGCCCAATTCGCTGAGACCGAAAAGTTATCGCTCAGCGCAAAGTTGCCCTCAATTTCGATACCCTGATGCCGGGTCTGGCCGTTGTCGACGTTGGCGCGGGTGGTGTCTTTAAAGATGAACTGGTCTTTCTTCATAACGTAGGCGGCCAATTGGTAGGAGAGCTGCGAGTTATTGCCCCGAACGCCAAACTCGAGGCTTTCAAGGGATTCTGAATCGATCTCAGCGACGTTTTGCCCGCTTTGTAGACGATAGAGTTCGGTTGCTTGCGGCGCCCTGAAGCCCTTAGAGAGTTGACCATAGAACCGGTGCTGGCCAAAGGTGTAATTAAACCCCAGCTTCGGGGATAAATTGTTGAAGGTATCCGAGCGACTCTCCGGCCGATTGTAACGACAACCGCCGAAGCCGCATTCGGTGCCGTCGTCCTTCGTGCGTCCGAAGATCATTTTGTTGTCATAATTATAATCAACGCGCTCGGCTCTGAGCCCGAGGCTTAGATTAAGGTTTTCTGAGGCCGCGAGGTCATATTGAATAAACGCGGCGGTAACCGCTGCCGTAACGTCGTAGTCATAATGCTTGCCACTTGGAATCGTGCCCACCAAAAAAGCACTACCCAGAGTCTCACCGTTTTGCGTTTGCTTTAAAAATCCGCGGGTCTGTTCCGCATCAAAGCCAACGATGAGGTTGTCTGTCAGCGTAGCCCGAGTTTGAACCCCTGCACTCACGTGGCCATTCTCTTCAAGGGGTTGGCCGGGCAAAAAATGCTGTAGAAATCGCATATCGGTCCAACGCACAAAGGGCGTGATCCGATATTTTCCGGATTGGGACTGCCAGTCCGAAATCAAGCGCGCCGAGCGGACATCCCGAAAGGCTTCCGGATTGGGGTTCAACTTTTTGAAATCAGGGTTCCGATATGCATCCTCGCCTTGGACGAAGCCCGAGGTTTCTTGGTTGAGGTTGGTCAAAGACAGACTGTTGAGAACCTGAAACTGCCCGACCTCGCTTTGGTGTTTGACGATGAGTTTTTGTTGGCCATAACCCGAGTCCGTCTTATAGCCGCCGTCTCGAGTGGCCGACACGCCCACAACAAGCGTTTCCCGCACAGAGAGGTGTTTCAGTCGGGTGTAGGCGTGGGGTCCGGCTTCCAGTTGGGTATTATTACGGCTGGTGCCGGGTTCGGGCGTCCGGATCTGGATTAAGCCGTGTAGAGCATTGGAGCCATGGCTTGCCCCGCCTGGGCCTTTTAAAACTTCAACGGTCTCGGCGAGCTCGCTGACCGACTCAAACAGTTCGTTCACATTACAAAACCCGGAAGCCCGTAGGGGTACACTGTCCTGGGTCATCAAAAAAGCGCCACAACCACCGGCGCCGGTGAGTACCGGCGATCGGATGGCGGTTAAGTGTTCTTGGCCGTTGCCTCGGCTGATCCAAGTGCCCGCAACTCGGGCTAGAAGCTCGTTAATGTGCACGGCTTGGGTCTGGGTAATGGTGTTGGCATCCACAACGGTCGCCGATCGGGTCAGCGCGAGCCATGGCTCCTGGGTGCGATTAGCGGTCACCACGACTTCTTCCAAGGCCAGACTTTGGTTGGCGACAACCTCCGTGGCAGATAAACTTGCTAACATAATGAGCGGCGCCAGAAGGCTGGATGGGTAATTCATAAAGTGACACACAACGCAGGTTAAATTGGACGCAAAGGGTATCGCACTTAGAGGGTTGTTGTCCTGTCTGGGCAGATAACCCAGCGAAAATGGCACCGCGCTGAGCGGATTATGACTTCATTGAGTATAAATCATCGTTAAGAAGGGCTTTATGGGACAAATGCAACTGGGCAGTGTCAGCACCGAGTACATTAATCAGTACGACAAGGGATTACTTTTTCCCATTGCGCGCCAACCCCAACGCAAGGAGCATGGGATTGACTCAAACCGTGCGCCTTTCACGGGGCGAGATCTTTGGAATGCCTACGAATTCACGTACCTCACGCCCATCGGTAAGCCAACGGCCGAAGTGCTGCAGATTGAAGTGCCGAGTGATTCGACGGCCATCATCGAATCAAAATCCATGAAGTTATACCTCGGCAGTTTTGCTGGGACGCGCTTTGACAGTTTGGCCTTGGTGATCGAGCGCATTGCGCAAGATCTAACAGCGGCCTGTGAGGGCGTTGTCCAGGTTCGCGTCACCGATCCTGCACCGTTGTCGGTTTTGAATGAGCATCTGGAGACTGCCCAGTGTCTGGATGATGAAGCCGTCGGGGTGCCCGAGGGTGGCTACAGCCCGGATTGCCTGAAGATTGCGTCGTCAGACGTGGTTGAGGTGACCTACTATTCGGATCTGTTTCGATCGTTATGCCCGATGACCGGTCAGCCGGACTTTGCGCGGATTATCCTGCGCATGACAGGTCCGCAACTGGCACGGCCAGCGTTACTGCAGTATTTGTTGTCTTACCGAGAGCACGGCGAATTTGCTGAACAGGTTGCCGAGCGCTTGTTCATGGACCTGTATCGAGCGGCCACACCCAGCAGGCTGGGTGTGCGGGCTGAATTTACCCGACGGGGCGGCATCGACATTAATGCGGAACGGGTTTTGGGTTATCCCCAGTGGGATTATGTGCGGCACTATCGGCAATAGACATCACTGGCGCTGCCTCGGGTAAATCAGCACGCGTTGTGAGCGTTCAGCATCACTGCAAAGGTCTTGCGGTCTTAAGGCGTCAAGCCTGTGCGCTGGTTTGTTGAGCGCGGTCCCGGGTCTGTAAGACAAGCGGGCAATAGCGGGTTGTGATCAAACACCAGATCCTGAGCGTGAGTTCAATAGAGGATAAAAAGGATGACTGAAATCTTGTGTTTTGCGCCGCAACCGCCGGTTTCTGTGGCCATTCAGGGCAGCCAAGCGCGATTCCCCGTGCACCGGATCTTTTGTGTTGGGCGTAATTACCATGCCCATGCTGCAGAGATGGGCGTGACGGTCGATAAGGCCACAACCCAACCGTTTTATTTTAATAAACACCCCAGCGCGATCGCCGAGTCTGGGGCGGACATTCCGTACCCGCCTGAAACCAGTAACTATCACTTCGAAATGGAGCTGGTGGTCGCCTTGGGGGCAGGTGGGTTTCAAGTCTCAGAGGCGGCGGCAGCCGGTTTGGTTTACGGCTATGCCGCGGGGCTGGATATGACCCGGCGAGATCTGCAACAGCGCGCCAAAGATCACGCCCATCCGTGGGACCTGGGCAAAGATTTCGAGCAAGCGGCGATCATCTCGCCGATTGTGATCAAACCCGAGGGCGCGCTGCTTCAGCAGGGCGCAATCGAGCTAAGCGTGAATCAAACGATGAAGCAGTCGTCCAATCTGTCCTTAATGATTTGGTCTGTGGCCGAGTTGATCTCCGATCTATCGCGGTATTACCGCCTGCTGCCGGGGGACCTGATTTATACCGGTACGCCTGATGGGGTTGGTCCAGTGGTGCCCGGCGACTGCCTAACGGGTCACATCGAAGGCGTTGGCCGGGTTGTGGCCAACATTACAGCGCCGTTAGCGTAACGCCGTTAATTTAAGGTGTGCGTATTGGCTTTGGTCTAGCCCGCGCGTCAGGGTTGATCAAAAGCGGGGTCTTAGCAAAATGTCCTTGCTGGGCTTTGCCATCGGCTGTTAGTCGAAGCCTCGCATAACGCGCAGTCTCTCAGGGTTGTTGCGCCAAGCCTAGGTGGTTTCGTCTTCATCACGATCAATAAGATCGGCGTTGGCCAAAGAAATTGCATAAGGGGCTCGGCCAAACCAGAGTAGGACCACACCCAGTACGCCAAAAAAGCTGGTCATGGTGATCATGGAGTACCGCACACCATCAACGCCAGGGAAGACAAACTCATTAAAGGCCCCCGCGAGCGGCGGACCAAACATCATGCCAACCGAACCGGTCAGCATATAAACAGCGGCGACCCGAGCCCTGAGGTGGGGCGGTGTAATCACGGGCAACGAGCCGGCAGCGATGCCAAAGGGCGAATTAACCGCCATTAGGGCGGGTGCATAGAACACAAAGGCCCAAAAGGCGGACGGCGCGACTTGGATCAATAAAATGCAAGGAATGGTCAATATCCCGCCGATCATCCCAGCGGTGATGTTCGCGTCCAAATGGCCTTGCGCGCGGCGGTGTGCGGCGAACCAGGCAACGGCCAAGGGCCCAAGGGGCCCAAAGACGACGAAGATCCAACCAAAGGTTTGCGACGCGCTGGCTGCGGGCAATCCATGAACGCGAACAAAAAATGTCACCGACCAAAACACAAAGGCGTAGCCGGTGAGCACAAGGCACACAAAACCCAAATGATGAAAGGTGATGGTTCGAGCATTTTGGCGGTAGAAGCGAATCAGTTGCTCGGTGTCCGAGCCTTCGATTGTGCTGGCGGGCGTGAGTCGGCGAATGGGTTCTTTTAGACCTAAAAAAAACACCGCAAGAATGAGGCCCGGCGCACCAACATACACAAACGTTTGCTGCCAAGGTTTTAATTCGCCGAAAAAGGGAAGGGTCATCGGCGCGCTGGACTCCACCATGTTCAGTACGTAACCGCCAATGATAAAAGCCAGACCCGTACCAAGGATGGGGCCCGCTTGAAAAATGCTTAAGGCCAATGGCACCAGTTTACGTGGGAAATAGTCCCCGATCAGCGAGGTCGTTGCTGGGGTTAGGGTGGCCTCGCCGATGCCCACGCCAATACGCGCTAAAAAGATCTGCCAATAGCTGCGGGTCAGCCCGCATGCGATCGTGAGTAGAGACCAAAGAAAGATCCCAATGGCGATGATGTGTTTGCGGCTACGTTTGTCCGCAAGGGTTGCAATCGGCAAGGCGGCAGCGGCATAAAACAATGCGAAAACGCCATAAAGCCAGCCGATTTCGGTATCCCCCACGCCCAAATCTGCTTGCATCGGGCCCACGACGATCGCAACCACTTGGCGATCGATGAACGCGATCAGGGAGGCGAGAATCAAAACGAACACCACAAACCAGGCGTAACGTCGGGGTGGGTAGGGCTGGGCATCGGTCATAGAGGGGCCATACGGTCTAAGCTTGACCGCCAGCATCTCAGCCAAGGCGCTTTGTTTGCAAGGGTTTAATCGTCGGGGTTTGAAGGACCGCCGTCATCAACGTGGCCCGCGGTTCGCGATTATTGGCCAATCGCCAATCGCCAATCGCCAATCGCGAATCGCCGGCAGGTCGCCGTCACCCGCTAGCACCCAGGGTTTCGTTGTGGTCAGGCGGGGATATCATCCTTGGGTTCGTCACCGCTTAGGCGGGCCCGTGATTGTTTCGGGCCAAGTGACCCTAAGGCAGAAACGGCAAGCTGTTATCGCCCTAACCGCCCTAAGGGGGGTACGGATAGAAATAAAACGAGCCCACAACGGATGGAAATACAGGGCCAGATTGGCAGGCCCAGCGCCTTAGCCTTGGCTCAGTCGCCGCGTTTCGGGCGCAGTTTGGCTCTGAGCCAGCCCAGGAACGTATTGGGCCCGAGTACGTACTGATCAATTTTAGCGTTCTGCTCGGCTAACGCCTCTGGATCCTGAAAGATCTGCTCCCGCCGCACTAAGGTCTGTTCCGGGTCCAGCGCGCGGATCACCTGGGCTGGGTTGCCGGCGGCGATGACATTGGCAGGAATGTCGGTTGCAACCACCGAGCCGGCACCAATAATACTGTTTTCGCCGATGGTCACGCCCTTACAAACCGTGGCGCCGTCTCCTAGCCAAACATTGTTGGCAAGGGTAACCGGCTTGGTGGTGCCGATGGGCTTCGTTCGATCGTAAAGGTCGTGCCAGTCAGCGTCGGTTACATAACTGCCCGCGGCCAGCATGCAGTTATCGCCGATGGTTATGCGGCTGGCGGCGTCGATTCGAACCCCGGGGCAGATCAAAACATGATTGCCGATGACAATATGACCCTGCTGCGCGCCCAAGTGCCAGGTGGAAATCGAGACCCGGCGGTCTTTTGCGGTCACCATATGGAGAAAATTGCCAACGCGAACCTCGGCGCCAAACACATCGATGTTCCAGGGTTTCATGAGCAGCGCACCAGAACCTAGGTCTGCGAAGTGGGGCGCAACGAAATGCTTGCCATACCAGTGTTCGAAGGCTTGGAAGCCATTTTTTAACCAAAGTGGGCGATGGTCTTTAATCATAGAACTAGGGCTAGAAGAGGGCAGACAAAGCCCATTGTAAGAGATCGAGTAAAGGCTGTCCTGCCCGATCTAGAAAACCGGTAAACTATCGGCTTTGGGCAAATGGCTGGCAGTACGGTGCAGCCGTCGCTTTGAACGCAATAAGCAAAGAGGAAGTTGCCATGGAGGCCGTTGAGGCACTATTAAGTCGGGTTTCGGCGCCGAGACTCACTGGCACAGTGCCAGATTCACTGCTCGCTGATATGTTGCAAGCCGCCCAACGAGCGCCGGATCATGCGCAACTTGCGCCTTATCGTTTTCTGGTGATAACGGGTGAAGGTCGTGCGGCGCTGGGTGCGCTGATGGTTGCGGCAAGATTAGCGGCCGCGCCCGATACCGATGCGGCAACCCTTGCTAAACTCAGGCTTAAGCCATTGCGGGCGCCGATGATGATCATCGGGATCGCCTCGCCAACACCGCATCCCAAGGTGCCTGAGATTGAACAGCTGTTGACGGCGGGTATTGCGCTGCAAAACATGTCGTCCATGGCTTGGGCCAGGGGATTTGGCGCCATCTGGCGGACGGGTGATTTAGCCTATAACCGCCACGTACAGGCGGGGCTTGGGCTTGCGGAGCATGAGCAGGTCACCGGGTTTTTATACGTTGGGGAAGTTGAGGGGCGACTCAAAACGCCTTCGAACGTGCCGCCCAACGGCTTGCTCGCCCACTGGCCGTAACCGTGAAACCCGCGCAGGGACCTTGTGATCAATTGCGCAGGACCCGTCGAAGAATCGGGGCGGGCGATGCGCGCGCTGGCGCTGCTTTGTGACAAGCCTTCGAGCAAAGCGCTTGGCGCACGCGTTAACGGGCGCTTAGATTTAGGTGCTGCAGGGCATTAAATCCAGTATACTGCTTCGGCCACCTTGGTCCTCTCGCAATAAATAGAGGTGAACTCCGCCAGGCCCGGAAGGGAGCAACGGTAACTTCGATTTTATGTGCCGGGATGCGGCTAAGGTGGTCTTCTTTTTTCTGCTCGCCAGCACCCGCTCATCTCCCGCGGTCGTTTTATGGTGCATATTTTTTGGTTTAAAACGCCATGTGTCAGCGCCGTGACACGCCCAAGCCGATCGGATGCGACCCCTCAGCATAAAACCCAGCTTTCTGCGCTCGCCGCTATTGCCGCAGACGGTTTCCTGTGTTCACTTGCTCTTATTTGAGTCGAGTCGGCTTAGTAGAAGAACGGCTCACAGAAACAGACCCAGCGCGAACAACCGATTTTCACCCAACGTCGTATAGGTATTAGCGGTGAACAACGCGCGGGGTTTTAGCGGCGTTTGTCATGACACCCGACCGACCCTTTTTTAAAGGGTTAATCCAATCCACAGATCAATAGAGGTACGCTTTGAATGATAATGCTTTTGAAGACCATGGTATTTGTGATGACGGTGTTGAGTAGCAGCGCAATGGCGGAGCCCCTGCGGGTAGTGGGCGCCAATAATGTGGCGCCGGATTTGCGCTGGCAGGTTGTCAACGACACGGTGATGGGTGGGCGGTCGTCGAGCCGTCTGAAACGCCCCAAGGAGGCGCTTCATTTTAGTGGACATCTGAATACGAATGGGGGCGGCTTTGCATCACTCCGGAGTGACCGCATTGGTTTGGACCTGGCCGCGACAACCCTTGTTCGACTGAAGGTAAAGGGCGATGGCCGCACCTACAGTGTTCGGTTGTATGCAGCGGGGCAGCGGGCCTCGTACCAACATACGTTCAGTACGGTGGCCGATCAGTGGCAGACGGTTGAACTCGCCATCAGCGACTTTTCTGCCGCTTGGCGGGGGCGGCGAATCGATCAAGGGCCCCTAGCCCCAGCAAATATTGCGGGGATGGGTTTGATCTTGGCCGATGGCATTGATGGCGGCTTTGAGATCGCGGTAGATTGGATCGAATTCGACACCCAAGCTGCTCTGGATCCAGCGCAGCGGTCAGAAACATGAGCTGTAGGATGCGGGTTGGGCTGCACGCAATCTGGATCCTAATATTAATCAGCTCGGGCTGTATTGCCGAGCCTGCGGAAGAATCTCGATATCGTTTTGCTTCGCCGGACCGAGATGGCATCGGGAAATTCTATATGGGTCGGCAAATCTCGCACGTAATGGGTCACCAGGGTGCGGCTTGGTTAGAACGGGGCACACGAGACGCAGAAGAGCGAACGGACCTGCTGATTGCCAACCTGCCGCTTAAGGCCGATTTCGTCGTTGCTGATATTGGTGCGGGCACAGGTTATTTCAGTTTTCCAGTTGCGGCCCGAGTGCAGAACGGTCGTGTTTTGGCGGTCGACATCCAGCCAGAAATGCTGGATCTTATTTCGAGTCGCATTGCGACATCCGGTCGTCTCAACGTTGAGCCTGTATTGGGGTCAATGCGCAGCCCGAACCTGGCGTTGAACAGTATTGACCTCGCCTTCATTGTGGATGCCTACCATGAGTTCTCTCACCCATTTGAGATGGGCCAGGGCCTTTATGATGCCTTAAAGCCGGGTGGGCAACTGGTGCTGATTGAATATCGAGGAGAGGATGCGGCAGTTCCCATCAAGCGCCTGCACAAGATGACCATAAAGCAGGCGGGTAAAGAGATGCGCGCCTTGGGGTTTAGTGGGCCGTCTGTGGTTGACGTTTTGCCGCAGCAGCACTTTTTAATTTTTACCAAATCTGGTGAATAAACTGCCAGCGCGTGCGGACCGAAACGGTCGTGACAACGCGGCGCCGTCGAGCCATCGTCCAGCGTGCTAGCGCGTTATGGGGCAGCGCGCTTAGTGCTTAGTGCTTAGTGCTTAATGCTGCGTGCAGCCTGCGCAGAGCAGAATGCTCGATTCAAAATCCATACCCAAAGCCCAAAGCCCAAAGCCCAAAGCCCCAAAGCCCCAAAGCCCCTAAAGCCCCTAAAGCCCCTAAAGCCCCTAAAGCCCCTAAAGCCCCTAAAGCCCCTAAAGCCCCTAAAGCCCCAAGGCATCTAAAACATCGTGCACCGCAGCTCAGGCGCCAGTCACTGGGGCGGCTCTGGCTAGGGGTTATTTTTAAAACAAAGCACGGTATGCTGGACAGCAATCGAACCTTGAATAAGCCACTGGAGCCACTATGTCAGACCACCTGATCGAAACCTTTGAAGATGGGATATGTACCCTCAGCATGAATCGGCCCGAGGCCCGAAATGCCATGAGCGGCAGCATGATGGCCGCTTTGAACGAGGCAATCCCTCGGGTTGCCGCAGACCCAGCCGTGCGCTGTGTTGTGCTCACGGGCGCGGGTGGCGCATTTTGTTCGGGTGGGGATGTCAAAGGCTTCGCGTCGGACAACGCGGGCGGTGGTGCCGCAATCACATCGCTCGAAGAACGTGTCCACAATTTAAGACAAGGCATGGAGCTGTCGCGCTGGCTGCATGAAATGCCAAAACCAACGCTTGCGATTATTCCAGGCGCTGCAGCGGGGGCTGGCCTGTCGCTGGCCTTAGCCTGTGACCTTCGCTTTGCGCTGGACACGGCGAAGATCACCACGGCATTTTCAAAGATTGGGGCCTCTGGTGATTACGGCGGGTCTTACTTTCTGCCCTATTTGGTGGGCGCGGCGAAGGCCCGAGAGCTTTACTTTACCGCCGATGTCATCACCGGGGCAGAAGCGCTGGCGATGGGCCTAGTGAGTAAAGTTGCCGCCGCTGATGTGTTTGACGCCGAGTCCAAAGCCTATGCCAAGACATTGGCCAACCTGCCGACGGTCGCAGTGGGTTATATGAAGAAGAATTTGAACGCCGCCCAAAACGGTACCCTCGCCGACGTGTTCGATCGTGAGGCCATGCACATGATGCGCTGTTTTATGACCGAGGATCACAAAGCGGCGGCCAAGGCGTTTGTCGAGAAGACGCCGCCGGTTTTTCACGGGCGATAACGTCGGCGAATGCGCCTTAGTCAGACCGCTGGTAAATTTTGGACGGAAAACGGGGTGAACACCGCTCGGGCCGGACTGGGCAGGGCGCTTTGATGAACGCAAAGTGCTCAAATCGGGTGGTACTTTGGGTTTACAAATCGCTTTTTTTGGGCTGCTTTTTTTGCTATAAGGATTCGAGTACCAAACCGGGGAGGCCAGCTACATGAGTATTGTTGAAAATGCAGATATAGAGAATTGGATTGCTCAAGAAACGCCTGAGACCGTTCTTGAACCGAATCTGCCGATCATTGACCCGCATCATCACCTTTGGGATTTGCGGCGCGTTAAGGGCATGGGCTTTCGGCAGACGGTCTACTTATGCGAGGAGATCAGCCGCGACATCTCAGACAGCGGTCATAACATTGTGCAGACTGTTTTTGCGCAATGTGGGGCTTTTTACCGGGCTGATGGGCCCAAGGAAATGCGCTGCATTGGTGAGACCGAGTTTGTCAACGGTATCGCGGCCATGAGTCGTTCAGGCCTTTATGGCCCGACCAGGCTTTGTACCGGCATATTCTCCACGGCGGATCTGAGGCTGGGCGCCGGGGTCGAGGCCGTCCTCACGGCGCATCTCGAGGCAAGTTCGAATTTTCGCGGTATTCGCAGCGCGTTTCCAGCAGATCTGGACGATACGTTCCTTGCGGGGTTCGCTTTGCTTGAGAAGTATGACCTGAGCTATGACAACTGGTCTCCCGACTTCACTCGCCTGCCGCGTCTTGCTGATCTGGCAAATCGGTGCCCCGGTGTCACGGTCATCGTCAATCATTTGGGCGGCCGAATTGACCCTGATGCGAACGCGGACGAAATCAGCGCATGGAAAAGTGCCATCGACGCAATAGCCGCCTGCCCCAATGCCGTGATGAAACTAGGGGGCGCACAGATGCGGATCGGTGATTGGGAGCCGCCTTTTCATATGCATCAAACCGATTCTCCCTGGGGCTCTGACAGGTTCCTCGATACGCTTCTGCCGCACTACCAGTACGCCCTGGAAGCTTTTGGGCCGGCGCGCTGTATGTTTGAAAGTAACTTCCCCGTAGATAAAGACTGTATTTCCTACCGTACGCTCTGGAATTTGTTTAAAAAGATTACAAGCCGACTGGGGCTGTCGGACGCAGAAAAAACAGCGGTTTTTAGTGGGACCGCCGCGCGAGCCTATCGTTTGCAGGCGCCTTGATACCGCGGCGTAAGACGTAATCTTACGCCGGTTGTCAATTAGGCGGCGCGGAGCGAGGCTCGTCTCGATCGTTTGCTAGGGCGTGCTTGTATTCGAGATGGGTTCGGGTAGAGCTGCAAGTACGGTTACTCGGACCAACCGTTGACGGCCTCGCGACAGGCGCCGATTTGCTGGGCGCGATGCGGGTGTTCAGGCGTTGCGGCATACCGGCCGTCAGGCCCTTCGCAAGATCGACGAAATTAAAAAAGCCTCGTACGTTCAATCAATACGATCCTTGCAATATTGGCGGCAGCGGTCGCAGTCGATGCCGCGGCGGGTTGTGCTGACCGACGCTGCTGGCGCATTGTGTTCAGGGCGGACGTAGAAGGGCTCGCCCGTTTCGAGGGCTTTGCGGTCACGGCATTTTTTTCAGACGACGGTGCCGGTTTTTTACAGGCGACAAAGTCGGACGATTCAGCGGGGCGCTACGCCCCGCTGAATGAGCACGTTCGTCAACCTGTATGGGTTTTCATGGCGGCTTGCAGCGCCGCCCTGCAGCGGCTGGCTTAAGCCGCTTTACCCATGACAAGATCAGCGAGCAAAGCGCGCTGGTACTTGGCATCACCAAAAAGCACTTGATTGTGCATTTGTCGCTTGAAGAACAAATGCACATAGCACTCCCAGGTGAAGCCGATGCCGCCATGAAACTGTACGGCGCGGCTGCTGCTGAAAACCGCCATATCGCTGGCTTCAGACTTGGCCATGCGCGCCAGGCGGAGCGCTTCAGCCGGGTCATGATCAAAAGCGCAGCCAGCGTGATAGGTCAGCGATTTAGCATTGTCGATCTGGAGCATGACATTGACGAGCGGATGCTTGACCGCCTGAAAAAAGCCTAAAGGGTGATCGAACTGAACGCGGGTTTTGGCGTACTCAACGGTGGTTTGTAAAAGCCATTCGCCGGCGCCCACCATATCAGCAGAAATGAGGCACAAAAGCGCGGGTAAGGCCGCGTCAATGGCCGCATCACCCGTGCCAGGCGCGGCCAATTCAATGGCCTCGACGTTCTCGAAGGTGAGTCGCGCTTGATCTCGGGTTAGATCGATAATGCTGTCTGGCGTCACCGTTAGGCCGTCGGCCGCGCCAGATACCAGGTACAAACCAACCCCTGCGTCACTGCGTGCGCTCACGATGAACTGCGCGCATTTACGGGCATCCTGCACAAAGGCGGCAAGCCCATCCAATCGGCCCGCGGCATTGACCTGAACGCCGGTCGCTGTGCTGTCCCACTGGCCATCAGTATTGGTCAATGCCAGGGCGGTTGCTTTGCCGGCCGCAATGTCGGTGAGGGCGTTGGTTGCCGCAGCAGAATCACACGCATTGAGCACGAAGGTGGCGCTTAAGGTTGCAATCAGCGGCGAGGGGAAAGCGACGCGGCCGACTTCTTCAGCCAGAGAGATGGCGGCAACCGTCGGCATGCCAATGCCGCCGGCCGCTTCAGGCACACACACGGCGGTCCAGCCCAGATCAACAATCTGTTGCCAGAGGCCTTGATCCCAGACGCAATCGTTCGGGCGGTCGAGATTAAAATCACTGGCAACCAAACGGTGTAGTTTGTCGCTGCTGCAGTGGTCATTTAAGAATTTCCGCGCCGAGTCTCGGAGCATCACTTCGTCTTCACCAAAGCCAAAATTTTTCGGTTGTTCAGCCATGAGGTTCTCCTATTTTGATTTGGGTAGGCCGAGCACGCGCTCGCCTAAAATGTTGCGTTGGACTTCATTGGCGCCCGCGGCGATGGTCACGCCGAAACTGTTCATATAAGCCAATGGCCACTGCCCGCCCGCCGGCGCATTGGGATCGTTCCGATTGAGCGTGCTCGCGGCGCCTTCAATGCGGTAGGCAACTTCGGTAAGGTCCTGATTAAACTCCGTGCCAACG
>Ga0209091_10001868_pt1 | contig 18099 bp, 14 predicted proteins | sample ArcticOcean_MG_C_6_FD_187438 | JGI IMG/M metagenome (GOLD analysis project Ga0209091, IMG submission 187438) | Marine microbial communities from western Arctic Ocean - ArcticOcean_MG_CB8_128 (SPAdes) (version 2) | ecosystem: Environmental > Aquatic > Marine > Oceanic | place: Arctic Ocean...
AAAACGTAGTGCTCCTAAGCGAAGCGGTCCACCCGGTCCCTCGAAAGGCGGTCCACCAAAGAAGAGCGGTCCACCCGGTCCCTCAAAAGGCGGTCCACCAAAGAAAAGCGGTCCACCCGGTCCCTCGAAAGGCGGTCCACCAAAGAAGAGCGGTCCACCCGGTCCCTCAAAAGGCGGTCCAGCAAAGAAAGGCGGTCCACCCGGTCCTTCGAAAGGCGGTCCAGCAAAGAAAGGCGGTCCACCCGGTCCTTCGAAAGGCGGTCCAGCAAAGAAGAGTGGCCCACCAGGTCCTTCGAAAGGCGGCCCTCCAAGAGGCGGCCCTTCAGGACCAAAAAGAGGCCCACCGCGTTGATGAACAGGTGACTTTCGTATGGACGATTTACCAGATTTTGGTAAAATTCATTTTTCAGGAACACTCCGGCCGGCACAAGTCGCTGCAAGTTCAGTCATCATACCGCAACTTGGATCTGGAAAGAAGCGATTGCATATCGTTGCCCCACCCGGTTCTGGAAAAACTGTTCTCGGGCTGTATGTCTGGTCAGATTTAGTTCGCAAACCTGCATTGGTGTTGTCCCCAAACTCGGCAATACAAGCACAATGGGCTGCACGCACCTCACTTTTTGATTTAGACGGCAAAGATGAATTCATCAGTACTGACCCTAAAAAGCCAGGTTTGCTCACTTCATTGACGTATCAATCCGTGACCATGCCTCGCAAAGGTGGTGAAGACCTTGACAAAGTGGCTCTTGAATTATGGGCTGAAAAATTGATTGGAGACGGAGAATCTTCAGACCACGAAGAAGCAATGTCTTGGCTCATTGATTTAGGTGAACGAAATGAGAAGTATTATTCGAAGCAACTCTCGAAATATAGAAAAAAAGTGAGAGATGAGTTTTCTGAACATGGGAATGCATTATGGACTCTGCATGAAAGTGCAAAAGAGAATCTACTTTTGCTAAAAGAAGCTGGGATTGGCCTCATCATCTTGGACGAGTGTCACCACTTAATGCATCACTGGGGGCGAATTCTTGCTGAAGTTCGAGAGATGTTTGACGACCCAGTTATTCTCGGCTTAACAGCAACTCCTCCACCCGAGAAAGGAGGATTCAAAGAGGCCGATGTCGAACGTTATGAGGAATTTTTTGGCCCTGTCGATTACAGCGTTCCCGTACCTGCACTGGTTCGTGATTCCAATCTTGCACCTTACCAGGATTTGTGCTATTTTGTTCGACCGGCAAGCCATGAACTGCAATATATTGCGAGTGTTGATGAAGAGTTTGAATCATTACTTCGTGAGTTGCGTGAGACCAATGAGAACGCGAAGCCAGGCCGTATACCAGCACTTGACCAATGGGTACACAGCGAATTAAAGGAACGTAAATCTCCGAGTGGTGAAACACTTTCATGGGATAAATACGAACGCAAATATCCCGCATTCACACTTGATGGCCGTCGTTTTTTACAATTGGACTCTATCCAATTACCAGCAGGTGTTCCAAAAATATATTCTATTGAAAGTGACGAATCTTTCACTCGAATCAGCATGCTTCGAAATGTGCTCTCTCGGTATGTTCGTCACGGTCTTCGACGTTCAAAGAAGAAAGAAGACCATGCATTGGCAGAATCTGTAGTTGCACGTTTACGAATGCTCGGCGTTCAAATCACTGATACTGGTTCCAGACCATGTGCTTCACCAGTGGGCCGTGTTATGTCCTACGCATCGGCTAAAACTGAAGCAGTCAATGAGATCATCAATGTCGAGATGCAGACACTTGGAAAAGGCATTCGTGCAGTCATTGTTACTGATTATGAAAAAACTTCTGCTACCACCCTTGTTGAAGGGGTTTTAGATGCCGAAGCTGGAGGTGCGATTTCGGTGTTACGGTCTTTAGTGAATCATCCTGCTGGAGATTACCTCGATCCAATTTTGATGACCGGAAGTACAGTTCTTGTCGACGATGATTTATGTGAACGTTTCATTACCAAAGCAGAACTTTGGATTGCAGAAAGAGAACTTGATATCAGACTCGAACACCGCCCACACCAAGGTTTTCATGAAATTGATGGTAAAGGAAAAGATTGGATTCCTCGTTATTATTCATTGATGATTACCGAATTCTTCCAAGAAGGTTTTACCCGATGTCTGGTCGGTACTCGTGGATTACTTGGGGAAGGTTGGGATGCTTCTCGAATCAATGTTTTAATTGATATGACCTCTGTTACAACGAGTGTAAGTATTAACCAACTTAGAGGGCGTTCAATTCGAATTGATAAATTATGGCCTGAAAAGGTTGCCAATAATTGGGACATCATTTGTATTGCAGAAGAGTTTACCAAAGGGTTTGATGATTACGAACGTTTCAAACAAAAGCACAAGCAATTGTACGGTGTTTGTGATGACGGTACAATTGAGAAAGGAGTCGGGCATGTACATGCTGCATTCAATGATGTACGTCCGGAGGGAATAAGTGAAGGAATGGCATTGTTCAATGAAGAAATGCTACGCCGTTCACGTAACCGTGAGCATACTCGTGAGTTGTGGGGCATTGGTCAACCGTTTGGTACAGAATCACGTCCAGCAATCGAGGCGAAGGCACCCGAAGGTTTCTCTAGCGGTTTTCGTTTTGGAACCGAGAAAGAGATGTGGACAGATAGTTCACTTACACTTGCTATCTCTGAAGCGATTGCTGGCGCATTCTGCGAATTAGGCGAGATGACCAGACATTGTTCTCCAGAAGGTGGAGTGCGAGGTGGAGGATGGCTTCGCTATCATTTGCACCATTCAACACCTGATGAGGCTCAACTGTTTAGTGAATCACTTGAAGAAGTCCTTGGATCAATTCACAATCCACGTTATGTCGTGACTCGTTCATCTCAATTCATGGAAGATACATGGGTCTCAAAATTGATGCCTGAAGTCATCGCCAAATACCTCCGCAAGGAAGTAAGTCATGTTCAGATGTACCACACAGTTCCTTCCAAGCTTGCCTCATCCAAAGAACGTGCAGAAGTTTTCCTCAAACATTGGACACTTCATGTCAGTCCAAGTGTACTGACTTACATGCGAACTGATGGCGGTAAGCAACTCCTTCGAACAATCTTACAACGTGACTTGAGCCCTCAACTTGGACTCCATCAAAAGCAAGTCTATTTGTGAGGTCAATTTGCACATGCTGCACACTTGAAGGTTTTTCCTCGGTGTTGACTGCAGAATCTTTTACGGCAATCAAAACACCGGAAATCAAATGAATCAACGGAATTCGAACAACTTAGATCACCACAACTTCCGTCTGAAGAGCCCTTTGACGTCGAAATCTTGCTTTGAGACCAGAAATTTTCTTTTGGTTTGCTTTGACTCATTGAAGATGATTTAAATTCCCCATCTGGTAGTAGCCCAAGTGTACTGATCACATGACTGTTGGCAAAGAATTTATCAGTCTCTCTCTGATTCATGATTCCACTTGTCATGACGTATCCTTTGGCTTCCATAATGTTGCTCAGATTTCGCTTTTTAAGATTCAGTCGATTAAGAATGGAATCATAATTACGAATTCTTGCTTGAGTCATACGGTCTCCCTTCCAACGGTTTCTTGGTTTTGATTTCGTATCTCTTGAAAGGTGTTGTTGAGATGGCAAAGTCTGGTAATGTTCATTCTCTGGCTTAATTTGTGTGGAGTTTTGTCCACTCAAATTCTTAACCCGACCTGAAAGACCACCCGTTGTGCTTGAACTTCCAGGTGACCCCATGCTGAAGGTTACAACGAGCCCGATCACTGCCAAAATTCCAAAGAAAGCAGCACAACATCCGTAAAGGAAAGCAGTATCTTCACTTTCTTGTTTAAAAGTATAATCTGAAGGCACATCATCCCAATAATATATTCGGATTTCCGAATCAATAGAATAACTCGCTTCAATCTCATCAACACAAGATTGACTGCTCTGCATTGAACCTGTAGCAATGCCTTCGTAATCTTGACCATTGACTGAGTAAGTAAATTCAATATTCGCAGTGCAGATGTAATATGAATGAAACACCTCATCATACGTCGTTTGATCATTGATGACTGCATCAATCGGGACAGTCGAACGTTCTGTTGAGCCCATCATTCCCAGAACAAAAACTCCTGAGAGTAACGTACCAAGCAAAAATATGACAGCACCGAATTTATTCATTCTAACACCATCTTGGGGCTGTTGGCGCTGTTCCCATGCGCCAACAGCGTGTGGTTTCAAGGCACGTGTGCAGCCGTCATTGCCGAAGCTCCGGTGGGAACAAAATTTACTCCTTCCGACATCATATAGTCATTCTCTTGATTTCAATCATTCGCGCTGAACAATACGAATGGATGGTTCCTGTTTCCCAGCACGTTCACCATCATCTCTTTTGATTGGCAATCCCATACGCTCTGCTAGGTTCAAATGTGCCTCTGACCAAGGCCATTTACATTCAGAGTTTGTCTCTTGTGCTAAGACATTTATTGGACTCAAATCCTCTTCCCAGCCGCTTTTTTCACCGTAATTCCCTGAGACTCGAATCCATGCATGGTCTTTTTCTTTGAGTTCATTTTTCAAGTGTATAAATCCATTTTTCTTGGCGATTTTTGCAAGGTGTTCGCGTGGAATTGCCCGAGGTACCAGCATCAATGTGCGCTTTCCATCGGTCCAAAAGGCGGTTGAGCCTAAAGAAAAATCAATGCAAAGTTGTAACGCCTTTTCCACAGCCTCAGGAGGTAGACCCCAACTCCGAGGTAACCATTCGAAAAAAGCAGAACGGTTTTTCGTACCCGGTATATGCGTGCTTACTTCGATGCTGGTTTGGATTTCAGGAACGGGCATTGTTGATTTTATATCTCTCGAAAACAGCGACTTCTTTGTTTTCGCTTTTCTGGGCATCACAAGTGCCAAATGATGTCTTTCGAGTGAATTCATCCATGTTTTAAACGGTTGTTGAAGTTGTTCGAGAGTGATGATTGAACAGATCCATCCTGTAGAACCATGTACTGTTCCCGGGAGACGGATGATCCGGCGAGTGTCCGCAGTAATCTTTTGATCAACAGGATGGCCAGCATTTACGACTTCTTCCAGCAATTCCTTTCTTGCCTTTCTCACCGCCTCTTCACGTTGACGAGGGTCTGCGATTTGGAATGTATCACGTTGAAGGTCGTTGTAGAACAGATGGAATCCTTTACTCCCCGAGAACGTTACATGTGAAAACGAATATCTGTCTTTTTCTTTCATCCATTGGTGTAGATTGAGTGCAAGTTTCCGAGCAGTCTCCATGTTGGTTTGTGAAAATGGGGGCACATCAATATCGAATACAACCAAATGGTCCAAAAGAATAGGTGCAGGAGATTCGAGGTCGTGAAGTCGAGGCAGGTCAACTGGATTCAGCCATGAGGAGGTTGAGACATAGACATCGGTTGGAATTGATTTTCTAAACGCTTTGACTAACGTGACTGAATCACGAACTCGTCGGGGTGATGAATGCCAGCGGTTCTCCAAGACACGCCAACGAAATTGGTGTTGAGTCGGTTTATTCAGCCAAGATAAATCAATTTCAAATTGACTTGAATAATAGCCTTCCAAGACAGCGGGGTCAAACACCGCCGCTTCTGCCATATTCTTGCAGAATCGATATCGGTTAATGGCTTCACCGTAGGCCGACTGCCTTCAGTGACTCAAGCAGAACAGCACCGAGTTCTGAAGGGTCCATTGCACAAGCAATACCAGCTTCTCTGAATGCTTCGAATTTTTCTTCAGCAGTTCCTTTACCGCCTGAAATGATTGCTCCAGCGTGTCCCATTCTCTTACCGGGTGGGGCTGTTGCACCTGCGACGAACCCAACGATTGGCTTGGTGACGTTTTCGGACGCCCAAGCAGCCGCTTCTTGCTCAGCATTACCGCCAATTTCTCCAATCATAATGATTGCTGCAGTTTGAGGGTCCGCTTCGAAAGCAGCAAGGCATTCAATGAATCCAGTTCCATTGACTGGGTCTCCACCGATTCCAATACAGGTTGATTGTCCTTCATTGATACTCATTGTTTGAGCAACTGCCTCGTAGGTTAAGGTTCCAGATTTGCTGACAATTCCGATTCGACCCTTTGCATGTATGTGACCCGGCATGATGCCGATTTTTGCTCCACCAGTTTCACCTGGTGTGATGATACCTGGGCAGTTTGGACCAATCAGACGAATACCTGGGCGGTTTTCAACATAAGCAACTGCTTTGACCATATCCAATGTAGGGATTCCTTCAGTAATACAAACAATGACGCCTTCTCCTTTGAGGAAATCAAATGCATCGGCTGCTTCCATGATCGCTTCAGCAGCAAATGGCGGTGGTACATAGATGACCGTTGCATCAGCATTGGTTGCATCAATAGCCTCAGTCATGCTGTCCCAAACCGGATATGGTTTGCCTTGTAGTTCAACGGTTTGACCACCTTTTCCAGGTGTGCATCCGCCAACGATGTCGGTGCCGTATTCAACCATTTTATCAGCATGGAACATGCCTTGCTTTCCAGTGATTCCTTGCACCAATACTTTTGCATCTTCTTCAATCCAAATCGACATTATTGTCCACCTCCAATGAGTGCAACGATCTTTTGAGCACCTTCTGCCAAATCATCAGCAGCATGAATATTCAAGGTTGATGCGGCAAGGATTTTCTTGCCTTCATCGACATTTGTTCCTGCAAGTCGAACGACGAGAGGTACTTCGAGTGAAAGTGCTTCAGTTGCCGCAATTACGCCACGAGCAATAATGTCACAGCGCATGATGCCTCCGAAGATGTTGACCAAAATACCCTTGACATTCGGGTCTTCCATAATGATCGAGAATGCAGTTTTGACTTGTTCTTCATTTGCACCGCCTCCAACATCAAGGAAGTTGGCTGGTTCTCCACCGTAGAGTTTGATGACGTCCATTGTTGCCATTGCAAGCCCTGCACCGTTCACCAAACATCCGATGTTACCATCGAGTTTGACGTATGAGAGTCCAGTTTCCTTCGCACGTATTTCGACGTCTTCTTCTTCAGACAGATCTCGTAGGTCATCCCACTTCTTGTGTCGGAATTCTGCATTTTCATCGAATGAGATTTTAGAGTCAAGTGCAACAATTTCATCTGCACCTGTTCGGACAAGTGGGTTGATTTCTACCATTACGCAATCTTCGGCAACGAACATTGTATACATGCTTGAAAGCATCTTTCCGAATGCTCTCAATGCGGCTCCTGAAAGGCCTAATGCCATTCCAAGGTCCCGCTTTTGGAAACCAAGAAGTCCAGCATTTGGGTCAACAACCACTTTGTGAATTAATTCAGGAGTGTTATGTGCGACATCCTCGATATCCATTCCACCTTCGGTTGAAGCCATGATGAGTACTGATTTGGTATCGCGGTCAACAAGTAATGCCAGATAGTATTCATGCGCAATATCGCAACCAGCTTCGACGTAGAGATTGCTGACCAATTTACCTTCATCACCGGTTTGAATGGTGACCAATACATTGCCCAGGATGTTGGTTGCATAGGTTTCGACTTCTTCACGTGAAAAAGCGATTTTAACACCGCCGTCCATGACGTGTTCTCGGGTTTCAGGATGGTACAGTGTTCCTTTCCCACGGCCACCGGCATGGATTTGTGATTTAACTGCAACGATTTTGCTGCCGAGGGAATCGTAGGCTGCGAGTGCTTGTTCAACATTGGTACAGTGGACACCTTCAAGCACAGTAACATTGTTTTCTCGAAGGAGTGTTTTTCCTTGGTATTCGTGTATATTCATGATGCTCTCCAATCCTTCCAAAGAAAGCCCGTCTTTGAATACTTTGATGCGTCAATTGGCGAATTGGAAGCCAACATGTAGGGAATTAGAGGGTGAGAGTGAGGTGTTTTGATAGGTAATCGATGAAACGCCCTGTTCATGCAAGTGGTTGTTTTGGCCGGCGGAGTCGGTTCACGTCTCCGTCCTTGGACCAATAAAATGCCCAAACCCTTGCTTCCAATGCTGGATATGTCGTTACTTGAACGGGTTGTCGAAGGTGTGCCAAATGACTTGATTGATGAAGTCGTTGTTGCAGGTGGCTACAAAGTAGAAATGATCAAAGAATATTTTGCTCAGGTTGATGTTGATTTCGATGTCCGAATTGTGAACGAAAACAAACCACTCGGCACTGGAGGCGCATTAGGCAACTGCAGAGATGTTGTAAGTGGCCGATTTGCTTGTTTCAATGGTGACATTGTATCTTCACTTCAAATCGAACCACTTTTGGATTTACACAAGCGTAATGGCGGCGTAGGCAGTCTTGCACTTTGGGAAGTTGAAGACCCGACCCGCTTTGGAATCGTAGGTCTTGACGATGATTCCCGAATAACTCAATTCAAAGAAAAGCCCAAGCCGGATGAAGTCTTTTCGAACCTCATCAATGCTGGTTCATATATCTTTGAGGATGATGTTTTCGATTATATGCCTCATGGAAAGCATTCTATAGAACGAGATGTCTTTCCGAAACTCGCTGAACAGAACTTATTGAATGGTCAACAATTCGAGGGCTATTTCCTTGATGCTGGTACGCCGAGTGCGTGGTCTGATGCAGTACACCGTTGCATTATCGAAAAGCGATTCCGTCGTGGAATGATTCATGGAAGTTCTTGGTATGGTTCTGCTGAAACTCAAACCTCAGAATTGGTAACTGAATCAATGATTGAAACCGATGTTTTGGTCTCAAACAGCCAAATACACCGTTCTACTCTTCTCAAAGGTACCGTTATTGGGGAGAACTCGGTCATTGAATCAAGTTTAATCGGTGACCAAGTGACGATTGGGGCGGATGTTCGGCTTCAAGATGTTGTGGTTGACCACGGCAGTACAGTTCCAAGTGGGACTACCTTGGTTGGTGGCCAATGGCCACGAACGGAATGAATTGCTTCGGAACCTGCGAAGAACTCAAATGCGTTTCATGCCTGCCAAAGGTATGAACAAACCTTTGGTCGTTGTTAATTTCAAAACCTATGCTTCTGCAAGTGGAGCAACTGCAGAACGCCTTGCTATCGCTATGGAAGCACATTGCAACGGGCCTGCTCGAATGGTAGCAGTCGTTTCCGCTTTCGATTTGGAAGCCGTTCGACGTGTTGCACCTTCGTTGGAAGTTTGGACTCAGCACTTGGACCCTGTAGGTCAAGGTGGTTTTACTGGTTGGCTCGAACCGCATACTGCTCTTCATCGTGGAGCACAAGGAACCATCATCAATCATGCTGAACACAAAGTTTCGATGGAGCATGTTGCTACATTGAAGGCACAATTACCAGATGGTTTTCCAATGTGTGGATGTGCAGCTAATGTTGATGAAGCGAAACATCTCGCAGAAATCGGACCGACTTTCATCGCTGTTGAACCTCCTGAACTGATTGGTGGCGATATTTCGGTCACCACAGCAGATCCTTCAATTGTTAGCGATACTGTTGCAGTTGTGAAGGCTGTGAACCCAAATGTACGTGTTCTCTGTGGTGCAGGGGTCAAAAGTGGTGCAGATGTTGCTAAAGCGGTGGAATTGGGTGCTGAAGGGGTTTTACTCGCCAGCGGTGTTACCAAAGCAAGTGATGTTGAAGCCGTTCTGGCAGATCTAACTTCAAGTCTTGCTTGATGCAAATTGTTGTTCAAGTTCAAGCAACGTTTGCTCTTGTCGAGCAATGACGAGATTTACTCCACCTGGACAACGTAATCGAAAAGAACACGATTCACATGTTTTCTCAGTAGTTGCCAATGGTAGAAACGCGAGATTCGAATGTCCATACCGATGTACTTCAAGCATAGCCTTACAATCGTATTCAAGGAGTTTGTAACTTTGTTCGACTGAATGTTCGGTTGGTTGGAACGTTTCAGTGTGCCAAAAACCTCTCCTCCATCCAATTGTATGCAATCGGAAAGAAGATTCACTCTGTGGGAATCCATCACGATTCTTTGCCCAGAGTACCATCATATTTGCTTCGCATTCATCGGTGGACTTTTTCGGAGCACCTTGCATATCAAAGCGTATCAGGTGCCATTTATTTTGAATCAAAACTGCAAGGTCAGGTGAGGCATAGATTCGTTGATTCCCGATTGAAACCGATTCCGTACGGTCCAATACATACCAACATGCGTACTTTTTTTGTTCTAATTGTCGTATGATTCTGCATCGCCATAACAATGCAAAGCGATGATTAGCATAGCGTAGCAATGCTTCGAAGTATCTCTTTTTTATGCCATTTGGTGTTTGGTTTATTTGCTTTTGAAGTGAATACTTCATTTGATGTTCGAGAAGTAAAGGAGACCACTGTTTGCCATCTTGAAGGTCTTCTAAACGTTCAACAAGTATTTCTTTCATCGCACGAAGCATCAAATCCCAGGGTCGGCGACTGGTTTGTTCTTCATTTATTCCAGATGAATATGTTGGATAGCCATAGCGTAAATACCAGGCCCGTGGGCATTTTAAAAACAAATCTCTTCGTGTACGACTCCATTCAATTTTTAGTTCCATATCAGCCGAATTGGCCTCAACGGTTGTCAAAGATTCGGTCAGAGTATACCAATCTCAAGCATTGAAAGAATGGAATTCCCGATTGACCAGAGTGCAAGAGGGACAATACACCATCCGGAATATTGAGCGTAGGATTCGAATCCGTATTCGCCAAATAGTCTCGATATTGAACCTCCGAATGAGGCGATGATTCGCAACAACAGAACAGTTGCACCCCCAAGAAGGATGATCAAGATGAAGCCAATACTGCCAAAGAAGATTCCAGATGCGCCACTGAGTATTGCAGCTCCTACACCTTGTGAAAATAATGCTGGGAATGCAAACCAGCCAAACCATCCCATCCAGATACCGATCAATGTATCTCGTTTCATATCTTCAACGCCACGCCATTCACGGAAATTTTTTGGGAACAGTTTGTGAATCGTCGCACCTAGGAAGTCTGCTTCATACGGTGTGCCTCTACGGGCAGTTACAATGCTCATCTCCAACAACCATACTACCATTGCAATATCAATCCAAAACAAAGTGTTCGAGGGTATTGGGGCAAGTGTCGCTATGAGCAGTGGTAGATTGACCAAGACGATTCCAGCACCACTCGCTGCAATGATTGCTCCCCAATACATACCAATTGGCAAAGGATCTTCTAAGACTTCATATTCTTCACGTGGAAGTGCTAAGAAGAATAAAAATAATCCAGGACCAAAAATCAAGGAGAAATAGGACCATGCACTTGAACTGCCACCATTGTTAATACTTTCAACAGCGCTGATAATTTCTTCAGATGAGGCTGAAGGTGCGTTTGAATAGACGACACGCATTGATTTATCGAGAACCAGAATCGAATCCGATGTGCCGTTTGGTGAACTTCGAGTAAAGGACTCACCGATGTCGACATATGTTGACCATGTGAGATTGTAGTTTGCTTTCATTGATGCCACATCAGTTGCAGAAGCGTCCATGCCTGAAAGAACATGCACAACCGAAACATCATCAGCTATGAGGTCAAGAGTTTTATTCAATTCAGTGGCTTGGTCAACAATATTTTGAGTGCCTGGTAAGGCGATGGCGATGATGAGCGCATCCTTGCCATCAAAGAGTTCAGACACCATCATCGATTGCATATTTTCATCATAAAGTTCAGTATCAAACACCCGTGCATGGTCATCGATGAGTTCATTTGAACCCAAATTTGGCTGACTTATTGCCGTTGGAATAAAGAGAATGGTCATGAGTAGAATTGCAGCAAGTATTGGGAGTGGTGGGAGTTCATCCTTTCGAACGAGCATGACCATGAAGCCAATCAATGAACCAAAGCTGGTCAGTGATAAAAACAGAGTAGAACTTGCAAGTCCTTTATCGGCTTTTTCGACATCAAAACGTATGATTCCGAAGGCGTGGCAATCACTGTTTAAGTCTCCTGATACTGTCTGGATACAGATCTCTAGATTTGCATCACCGGGAGTTAAGCGAATCACCCCCGACCAAGCCCAAATGGTGTTGTTACCGGGTATTGAACGGTCAATACGTATTCTGCCAGTTGAGGTTTCCATAATCGAATCTTCATCTTTGACGAATTTCTCATCACCAGCCAGTGGTCCCCACAGTTCCCATTTTGTCGTTTTGACATCATCGACTCCCCAAGGGAAGAGTGGCTCAAACTCGATGTGTGCTCGACGCTCAGCATCGACAAAGACCCGTGCTTTGGGCTCGTAGAGTTGACCTTCCATGATGATGCCTCCACTGTTCTGCTCAAATGCTCCCCATTGGACTTGTATGGTGCTTCCCACACAATTGTTTTGAGCCGAGACTGAAAGCGTGAAGACATCGCCGACATCCATTGAGAGGAATGCTTCAATACGCTGGCCTGAAAAGTTCATAGCAGAATTTGAGGTGTCGGTATCGACCACTTGAGTGACAACTGAGTCGTATACTGGAACTCCTCCTGCATCAACTGAATAAATCAAAGTGAAATCCTTGTCCACTGCCCATTGACGTTCGCAGAATTGTGGCCCACCAACACCGTCAATGTAAGCGGAAAAGAACACCGTCATGTTGACCGTTGCATTGATTGGGTTTTGTAATGGTTCACTGGATACAGTGAACACAGGTACGACTCCGCTTCCGTAGGCAACTGGTTGGCTACCAACAGCATTGTCGGTACGTTGTCGTTGAAGAACGGCTTCTTCAGCATCCAACCCTTCTACAAATAAGCGTTCAACGGGTTTGACATCCCACTCGACAAAACCAGGTTCGTATTCGGGGTCTTCCGCAGCATTAACGGCACTTGTTGCTGTCACTCCAAGTAAGAGTGCAAGCAATACCAAAGCAAGGCTACGCTGGCGCATTGTCATCACCAGATGGTTTTGGTTCATGAAGGCGATGGCCCTTTGATAATGATTGAATCAAATCAAACAAACAATCCTGAAGAGAGTATTGCCCACATTGCCAGCATCCCACAAGTGATGGAAATACCATTGACGCCGCCTTTGGTGAGGTAGCCACGGTTTTCAAAAACAGCGCCCAAGAGACTGTCCATTTGGCATCCAAGCCAACCAATGATGGCTACAAGAATTATTTTTATGAATCCCGTTTGTAGGTCGTCAACACTTGCATTCGTTGCCATCCAAGCCAAAAAAGTGAGACCTGCAATCATGCTGGAACCTACTAATGCAGCTTTTTGCCCAGATGCTGAGAATCCACCATTCATTCCTGGTTCACATGGTTTCATGGTTGTAATCATACGGACATCATCATCGAGGCATCCGATTTCACTGGCGAATGTATCTGCGGAGGCAACCGCAACAGCTGCACTGAACATCCAAAGGCCGTTGTACCAATCTTCAGTGACAAAGGCAAAGATTGCAACAAGTCCAGGTAAACCTCCGTTGGCAATTACGTTGCCATAACTTCGATGTCCATCTTCGGATTCAGACATTCCACGTGTTTTTTTCTCATCAAATCTCCACTTTGTTGCTTTATGAGATGCCAAAAGAAAACCAAGGAGGATTAGAAGCCAAGTCCAATGGCCTAGAGCACCGACGACAAATCCAAGCGCAGTTGCAGCGATGATGCCAGGGTTGTCAAGCATCTTCGCTTGACGTGACACAAGAATGAGCGTCAATAAAAGGACTGATGTGACAATCAAATTACCTTGATTGAGCCCACCTGAAAGCACATCCATGTACATCCCTCAAACCATCGTGGTTTCTTCTCATTGAAAGGTGCTTTCCCTATCAACTCCGGCGAATGGCGTTTCAGTAAGTGCTTTCTAGTCATGCAAGAGCAGTTGGTAGAATTTTTCGGGCAATAAGCCAAAGCCCACCAATTAAACACGCCGTCCACATCAGTATGGCCAAAAGAAACACCAGATCATGGGTTTCGGCAAAGACGATGCTAACAAGCCAAGAAGAGCCGTTCCAAAATGAATGGAATAACATTGCTAGGGCAATTCCATATATTGGCTTCTTTGGAAGTGGGAATGCATCTTCCTTCGAACAACAGAGCCATTTTGGAATTTGAATTGGTTGTGAGAACTCTGTTGCCGATTGCTTCATTATTTCGCCTGAAGAACCCAGGAGTATCCACTGATCTGTGATTGGTGGTGCTGTACGGTCAGAGGCGACCTGATATCCTGGTTGAATAAGAGGAATGTCACGTGTGCTTAGATACGAACCAATTGCATATCCTGAGATGCCCGTCCAAAGCCCATGTGCGGGAATGGAGCCGATGCCACGGACGAAACTGGTGAATGGGAATACAAGTGCACTCGCTTCTCCGGCTGCAAAGGTCGACATGATGTAAATCGAATTCTCAAGTAAAGCAAAGCCCAGGCCCACTGTTAATCCAATCTGAAAACCTCGACGAGGGCTATCGATAAATCGGGCAAGAGCAAGTATTGCTGCTGCTTTGCAGAGTTCTTCACCAATTGGGGCAGAAAGAAAGAGAATCATTCCATATCCGAGACTCATAGGATCGAATGTCTCCAAACCAAGACCGCTTAGGAAAATGGGAGACACAAAGGAATTGATGACAACTGCAGGGGCTGCCGAAACCATTCCTGCAATTAACATCCATTCAGCAAGTCGGCGCGTCGTCGGAAGTCCGAAATAAGCGTTTAATGTCGACCACCAAGCAAAAACTGGTGTTGAGAAACCAACGACAAATGCAGGAATTGCCACGAGTCCGAAAAGCAATCCTGTGAATATATTGAGGCCAAAAATCATCATCGGAAACATGCAAAAAGTACTGATGAAAACGCCTCCGAAAAACAACCACCACAAATGCTTACCAGGGGGCATTTCTAAAGGCGTAGAATCTCGAATAAGATGGTGATCTACATGAATTGGCTGCGATGATTGAATGGCAGTATGTGGCGCAATCATGTTAAATGTGCGTCCTTCTATAGATTCAGTTCCTCGGATGACATGGGTGAGCCTTGGACGGCGGAGAGAGGAAAAACCAGCTACACAAGGGATTAAGCAAACCGTTCCAAAAAGAGCGTAGAAGGGGTTTGAAGGCCCAAGGTCACCATCAAAGTCACTGTCAAGAATTCCCCCGAATATGGCTACAAACGAGACCTGTACAATGATCAGTACCAGAAAAACAAACCCAAGCATCGAGCGAACAACTTTCCAGGGAGTCGATGGATGTGCGAGTGTGAGGCCTGGTGGAGGCGGGGTCAACGGTGTAGTTGGAAGACCCTGCATGATGTGAACAGCGAGAGGTTACCCTATCACATTTACCAAGAGGTCCCGCTCAGTTCGCCCATCATTCGTCACTGTTGTTACAGCATTCGGCCAAAGCCATCATCATTGCGGGGTTGACGCTTCAGCCACTCACTCATCAACCCACCGGAGCGCAATGGTGAAAAACACCCCTTCATATTCTCCCCCTCCGAACTCGAAACATGGGTGTGAAAGAATATCTGTTTGCTCCTCGTCGTGATCATCGGGGTTGGTCGACACCGAGCGAGGCGGCTCGTCTGTTTTTCCTGTTGACTCTCATCTCAACAGGTTTCTGGGCTTGGCCGATTACCGAAGGGAGAATCCTTCTCTGGTTCGGCTTAGTCGTCCTTGTGTCTACGCCTTTGTTGACAATCGGATGGTGGCTTATTTCTCTTGTCAGCCAACGTACCGAATCTCGAGTGTTGGTCGATTCGCTTCATCGAATCGATCGAAGTAAAAAGCAGTAAGTTCACTTTTCACTGAGGAAACCGTAACCCCACGAATGTGGAGGTGCGAATGTTTCCTTAATCGAACGAGGAGAGACCCAGCGTAACAAATTGAGCGGAGAGCCCGCTTTGTCATTGGTTCCACTGCCACGTGCTCCGCCAAACGGTTGTTGGCCGACAACGGCCCCTGTTGGCTTGTCGTTGATGTAGAAATTACCAGCAGCATAGCGGAGAACGTTCATTGCGGTGACAACATCTTCACGCTTGGTGGCAAAAATAGAGCCTGTCAGTGCGTATTCTGAAGTCTCATCACAGGTCTTGAGAACTGCATCAAATCCGTTATCTGGATAGACGTGAATCGAAAGAACAGGGCCAAATATTTCCTGTGCCATTGATTCATAGTGAGGGTCAGAACATACAATGGTCGTTGGTTCAATGAAGTAACCTTTGGAGCCATCATAGCCACCTCCAGTGACGATTTCGCAACCAGCATCTGCCTTGGCTCGGTCGATATAACCGGTGATATTGTCAAAGGATTTCTTATCGATGACTGCTGACATGAAATTCGTGAAGTCTCGAGGATCACCGATGGTGATTTTACTGACAGCAGCACAATATTCATCCTTGATGTTGTTCCATACGGTTTGTGGGATGTAGGCGCGGCTTGATGCACTGCACTTCTGTCCTTGGAACTCGAAGGAACCGCGGAGAAGTGCTACTATCACTGCTTTTTCATCACAGTCAGGGTGCGCTACAATGAAGTCCTTGCCTCCAGTTTCTCCGACGACACGAGGATACGAACGGTAATTCTCAAGATTGTTGGCAACATCTCGCCACATCTTTCGGAACACATTCGTGGAACCAGTGAAGTGAATTCCTGCAAGCATAGGGTGAGCAAGAACGGTGTCTCCAATCATGCTTGCTTTTCCTGGGATGAAGTTGATGACACCAGCTGGAAGTCCTGCATCCATCATCAGCCGCATAAGTAAGTAGTTGGATACATAGGAGTTTCGACTTGGTTTCCAAACGCCAGTGTTGCCCATGATCGCAGCGCTTGAAGGAAGGTTTGCAGCGATACTCGAGAAGTTAAATGGTGTAACAGAGAACACGAATCCTTCTAGAGGCCGAACTTCACTTGAGTTCCACATGGCTGAAGTCGAGATCGGTGGTTGAAGGTCTTCGTAAATTTGGCGTGCATAGAAGGGGTTGAATCGCCAAAAGTCAATCAGTTCACATGCCGAATCAATTTCTGCTTGATGGCACGTTTTCGATTGATTGAGCATGGTGCTTGCGTTGATTTGAGCCCGGTAGTCTCCTCGCAGCAGTTCGCTGGCTTTGAGGAAAATAGCAGCACGTGCTTCCCATGGCATGGTTGACCACATCTCGTGGGCATCGAGAGAGGCTTGAATTGCTTCTTCGACGTTGGCTTTACTTGCCATGTGAACACGAGCAATCACGTGACTGTGATCGTGAGGCATGACCTGTTCGACAACATCGCCAGTGAAGACTTCCTTACCGTTGATAATACATGGAACTTCAATGATTTCACTTTCTTGTCGTGCAATCTCAGCTTTCAATGCAATACGCTCAGGGCTTCCAGGAAGATAGCCGAGTACGGGTTCGTTAACAGGGGTCGGTGGGCGAGGAACATTGTTCACCATGCACCGATGCTATCGTACCCGCCACTTCAACATCACGCTATGTAGAGATGAGCGTGCTTTGCTCGAACTTTACTTAGTTTCGGACCGACAACTGCCATACAGTAGCCTTGGCCAGGATTGCGAGCGTAGTAATCGTAATGGTATTCTTCCGCCAAAGTAAAGTGAATTGCTTCTTCAATGATTGTGACAATTGGGCGGTCGTAGTATTCTTGCATTTTTTCAATGGTCTGTCGGGCAATATCGACTTGCTGTTCGGTCGTCGGCATGATGCAGCTTCTATATTGAGAACCAATATCGTTACCTTGGCGATTGAATTGAGTAGGGTCATGGACAGTAAAGAACACTTCAAGCAGCGTTTCAAAGGGGATCAAATCGGGGTCAAAAACGACTTCAACGATTTCAGCATGGCCGGTTGTGCCAGAACATACAGGTTCGTATCGAGGATTGGGATCATGGCCTCCAGCATAGGCAGGCAAAGCCGATTCAACACCATACAATCCTTTGAACGCTCCTTCTGTACACCAAAAGCAGCCGCCACCGAGTAACGCTCGTTCCATGTCTTTAGGTTGAGCACCGATGCTTTGAATCCTCGTATTCTTCCTGAGAATATCGATTACTCTAACAGCAATTCCATTCTGTAAGGAAATTCTGTAAAAAAGGAGTATTGGATTAGTTCAATGGCTTCTTGAAAAATCCGAGGTACGACCCATCTTTGGCTACCACGACTGAGATTAATTCCCAGCCACTTTTGC
>Ga0209091_10001873_pt1 | contig 18081 bp, 14 predicted proteins | sample ArcticOcean_MG_C_6_FD_187438 | JGI IMG/M metagenome (GOLD analysis project Ga0209091, IMG submission 187438) | Marine microbial communities from western Arctic Ocean - ArcticOcean_MG_CB8_128 (SPAdes) (version 2) | ecosystem: Environmental > Aquatic > Marine > Oceanic | place: Arctic Ocean...
CTATTCGAGCCATAGAAAATATCTCTCTCCCTTTCTTTCTCTCTTCTTTTTGTTTCTATTCACGAGGAGGCGTTTAGTTTTTCCAACAGCATCCGCTTCTTCTCGGCGAGAAGCTTTTGGACGTCGTCTTCTTCTTCCAAATCTGCTTTTCTTTTTTCACCTCCTTTCTCCTCTCCCTCCTCGTTAAAACCTTCTTTTTCTTCTTCTTCTTCGACTTTTGCAGGTAAAACTTCGATCGAGACGATTTGGTTTCCTTTCTTTTCGATCCCTTGCTTTTCCAAGATTTTCTCCGCGCCGTCTTCCGTCCCGTCTTCAACGTACACGGTTTCTTTCCCGTGCAACGTTTCCACTTCGAAAAAACCACCCTCTTTAGCCTCTAAAGCGGTCAACTGTAGCGTTGTTCTCACGTCGTGTTCGTTCGAGTGGCACTTTCGAAACTTTTTCGAAGGCATGGTATAAATAACCGCGTACGTCTCGCGTCCTTGAATCTTCACGCGTTGGTTTTGCTTTGGATTTTTCGGCACTTCCACTCGATTTTGGAAGAAATCGTCCACGGCGCCGATGCCTTTACACTTCTTGCACACCTCATCTTCGTTCATCGTACCTCCGTTATTCGCGGCGGCGGTACCGAGAACGCCTTTACCAAAACACGTCCGGCAGCTCCCGCGGGTGAGTACCGTGCAGTTCGCGCACGCGACGCCGCCTTTCCCGGTTCCGTTACATTTCACGCACACCGTCTTAAACGGTACCATGGCTAACTTCGTGCATCCGTTTATGCTTTCCTTGAACGTAACGTTGATCAAAACGTCCGATTTTTCTAATCCGTTGATTGCGTTTTCTCGGTCGTATTTCAGCCTTTTCAACGGGTCCGAGAGGCAGTGAAACGCGACCGCCATCGAGGCGAATTTCTTCGCCACCCCCGTTTGTTTCTTCTGGTCGTCTTCATCAGATGGTCCTCGATACTTATCCGGATGATACTTCAGCGCCAGCAACCGGTAGGCTTTTCTGATCTCCTTCTCCGAGGAAGTCGGCGAGACGCCTAAGATGTCGTAACAGTTTTCTTCTTCCCCGTTCGAGGTGTTGTTCTCATCGTCACGAGTATGTTTAGCAGCCATGACGACGACGATAAAGACGACTTTCCGTCCTTTCGAAAAGAAAGAGAGTGTTTAAGAGTTTAGAAGTTTAGACTCTCAGAGAGAAGCAGTTGTGATCCTCGATCAAACGTAAGCTCTGAATGAATCGCGTCCGTGTGTGATGAATACATGACGAACTTTTCCTTCTTTTCCCCGCACTTATATACGCGCGCACAGAGAATAAAGACGAGCGCTCTGCGTCTGAACGACACCAAAAACGCAAGAACAATGCCTTCGAATACTACGCCTCCCCCTCAATCGTTGCCGTTCAATTTCGTGGAAAATCTAATCTCCGAAATACGCCGAGACGAGAAACCAGACGTGCAAGCGAAAGCGCTGATCGCTTTAGCGGCGTTATCGCTGAGAGTGAAACTCGACCCCGAGAGTTTCTTACGCGTGATTAAACCAATCTTGGACGTTTTAGAGAGGAAGAATAACGATGATACTAAAAATGATGATGATTTCGAAGGCGTTAAAGCCGCCGCCTTAGCCGCCTTGAGCTGCTTTCTCGGGAACGTGGACCGAGCGCACGCAGAGATGCTTCGAAACGAACGCAGAGGTCTGAAAATAGTACTAAAAGCGATCGAACGAGCGATGGAGGAGAATGAACGAGTGAAAATCGTCAACGGGATAGACTGCTTAGTGTGGACGTGCAGAGATAAACAATGCGCGAGTTTCGTTTTAGTGGGAGACGATGGGAAGAGAGTCGTCGAAGAGGCGAGGAAAATGTGCGAGGTGGAATACGTCGAGGAGAGGTATTTCGGAGAGAAGAAGAGCGGCGACGATTCAAACGACGACGACGATTCAAACGACGACGACGATAGTAATACTAATACTAATAATAGTAATAATAATAGTAAGAATAGCGAGGAAAAGACGAAGGAAGAAGATAAGAGCACGAGCAGTGACAACGGTAGCAAAAACAACAACGGAAAAGAGGAAGCGAAAAGAGTCCACTACCGGCGGCAGGAAGACGCGGTTGCACCGAAACAAATCGTCGCCGGCGCGTTTGAGCTCTTCGTAGCTTTGTCCGTCTCAGAAGCGGAGAAGATTACCATGGAACACGACGGTTTAGAGGTATTCGCATCGGCAATAAAACGAGTCGGGGGTGGTGACGAAGGCGTTGATATCTTCACCAAAAACGAAGAGGCGAAATATCTCGAACACTTCAAAAACGGCGGCAGTTTGAACCCGGCGGAAGATCTCGAACGCCTCAAACAAGACGAAATAAACGAAACCGCCTCTCGCGCGTTAGTCGGAATCAGCTGTTGCTGCAAATTTCCAGGCACTGCTTTGAAGCTCTGCTCGGACGAAATCGTCGTTCGTAAAATAGCCACGTTCATGACGAGCTCGGACCCGAACGTCAAGCAACAAGCTTTGGCGTTGTTCACCGCCGTCGCTCGAGCGCCCGAAACAAAGCCGCTGATCGAAAAAGCCTTGAGAGGGGCGAGAGATGTCGTAAAGAGCGTTTAGTTATTTAATAATACGTAAGTCGTCTTCCGGTCGCACTCATTATTTGCATGTATACATACGCCTTCATTAGTACCGCGTACCAGAGAGTCATCACACTTAGTATTCGTTTTCTCCAATTCTTCCCCACAAAAAGTAATCATCTCCTCGTCTTTTCGCCTAAACGCTTCTTCTTCTTACGATTTGAGAGACGAAATGAGCCGCCGGCCGAGGAAAGAAAAAGAAGAGAACGAGGAGGAGGCGATTCAGACGACGACGAATAATGTCTCTTCGAGAAAGAAATCTGACATCTCTCTCTCCATCCAGGAGACGAACAATTTGAGAAAGACATTAGGCCTCGCGCCGTTAAAAATGGATTCGACGAAAGACGATTCAGACGATACGGACGGCTTAAAAGCCGCGGAAAAGATCTTGAAGGAAAGAGAGGAAAAGAAACTGTTTGAATTGAAACGAACGGAACAGTTGAGAGAAAAGTTGAACGAACGAAAAGCGAAAAAGTTGCGCGATGAAGATCAAATGCGAGCGAGAATGTTATACGAAGGAGAAGGAGAAGGAACAGAGGAGGAGGACGCGAAAGCGTGGGTGGAAAAATCGAGAACGATGAAGAAGAAGTCGAAGAAAAAAGGGAGGACCGCCGCCGCCGCAGATATAATAGCCAGCAGATACGAGGAGGAAGAAGAGGAGCACATGTCCGTTGAATACACGGAGAAAGACTTGGCGGGATTGAAGGTGGACCGCGCGGCGTTGGAACACGTCGCCGAGGAGAGAGGAATCCACTACGAGGGAGAAGGTGGCGTCGTTTTAACGTTGGCGGATAAGTCGATTTTAGATAGCGATTCGGAGGACGAGTTGGAGAACGTTCAAATAGCGGAAAGAGAGAGGATTTTGAAGAATAAAAAGTTAGCTGGAAAGGGAAATAAGAAGGACGAGATTATGCGCGAAGACGAGGACGAGTTGACGGGATTGAAAGAGAAGAAGATTTTGTCCAAGTACGACGACGAGTACGGAGAGGAAGAGAAGGATGAAAGATTCGCGACGTTAGATGGCACGGGAGGAGTTCAAAAAGACGCCGAGGAGATTCGGAAACGAAACGCGAGGGAGTTGAAGTTACGGATGGCTGGATTGGTGAGAGGCGAATTGACTTCCGCGGAGGTGTCAAAAACAGCCACGCAGACAGACGCGTATACGAAAGAAGAGGAAGAGTTGATGAAGTTCAACAATAAGAAAAAGAAAAAAGGGAAAGGAGGCAAAGAAGATAAGCCGAAGAAGATGCGAAAGAAGAAGAAGAAGAAAGAAAACGAGGATTCAGACGACGAGGATGGTGGATTTGACGTATCAAAGTTGGAAAGCGACGAGTTGGCGAAGGAGGCAAACGCGGCGGGAACGCACAGAAGATCGAGGAAGAATGGCGGCGGCAACGCGGGAGAAGAACAGCCGTCTCGAGACGACGAGGCATGGGCCAAGGCAATGGACAAAGCGAGAGATAACGTGGACGAGAAAATCTTAGCCAATTTAGCCGGCGATACTAAGAAGGGTGATGAAGAACCTCTAGATTTCGCCGCCGAGGAAGAGGACGACGAGTTGGAACGAGCGCTCGCATCCGCACGAGAAACGAAAAAGAAAGAAAAGCAAATCGTTCCCGCGAATGGGGAACAATCTTTGTTTCAACGCATCGCCAAGCTCGAACGAGAAAAGCCGACCGATATGAACGCAGACAATGATGAAAAGAACGATAAAAATTTGGCCCTAACGGATGTCGCTGAATTCTGTCGCGGCGTCGGCGCGGATACGTCTGGCGGTGACGACGAAAATAACGCGTTCGTCGCGAGAGGGAAAACCTCTAAAAACTTGAAACGGAAAAGAGCCAACCACGTCGAAGAGGACGCCGAGGGAGAAGTAATCGATTGGGAGAAGGCGCGAGCGGACAAGTTACCGGACGAAGAAGACGAGGACGCTCCGCAAATTGTTCAGAGCGGCGATGGTGCCGTCGATGTCAAAATGGAAGACGGCAAAGGAGCGGTTAAAGAAGAAGAAAAGCCTAAAATCCATCCATCGCGCACAAATATTGGTTTAGCGAGCATTTTACAAGACATGAAAACCTCCGGCCAGCTCGAAGATAAAGGACCGCGTTGGAGTGGACGCGCGAACGATTTGAAAGATCACCATGATCGCAAACGAGTATTAGAAGCCTCTGGAGTGATTGAAGAACAAGATGGCGGCGGCCCGTCGTCCGAAACTCGAAAGTTCAACTTCAAACTCGATAAATACGACGAGTTTGGACGCACGTTGACTCCAAAAGAAGCCTTCCGCGAGTTGTGCTGGAAGTTTCACGGCAAAGCGCCGGGCGCGAAGGCGAAGGAGAAGCGTTTGCGCAAGTACGAAGAGGAGCAAAACGCGCTGCGAGGTGGCGATAGCAACAAAGCTGGCAGCACAATTGAACGAATGCAAGCGGTTCAAAAAACAACCGGTGATTCGTTCGTGGTGTTGTCTGGTAAGATTAGTGAAGGACAGAGACGAAACGCAAAGTAGATGCACGTCTACAAGTACTACTAGTAGTTTTAATAAAATTATATTTTCCAAAGCGCAGAGAGCGAGGAATCAATTCCACCTAGGCAGAAGCCCAAGCAGAAAATCAAAATCGAAACTAAAACGCAAAAGAGATAGTTCACGTTTTGGCGCAGAATAAATTCTAAATCTTTCCTTAAATCGTTTCTCGTCATCGTCGCCGTCGCACTCAACTCGCTCGCCACTCGCTTCATCAAAATCTCATACTTTTTTCGTATTTTCATTTCGGTCGCCTTTGTCACTAACCCTTCCATCCATCTTTGAGTGTCCAACCGTTTCAGCCATCGCAATCGCACATCAACCACGCACACAACTGCACGCGAATTACCGCTTATCTTTTGCAATCCGACAAAACTCTCCACCACGAACATATCCGCAAACAGCATCCCTTTGGTTTCGCAAAAATTTTCAAGTTTATTTTTTTCATAATCACAGACGACAACTTCGGTCACCTCACACACGCCAGTTTCGGAGAGTCTACCGATACTACGCGGCACGAACGGGAAGGAAGGAGCAGGCGCTTTGTATGTATACGTTATCTTTTCCTTATCATCGTTCTCTTTCGTCACCGTCACGTCGTACGCGCGTATCTCGCTCGTTTCTAAAACAGAAACGAAAACTTTCTCAACGATTTCGAGAACACTTTTCTGAGTCGCTTCTTCTTCGTTTCGGATTTGGACGGTCAGGACGCGTCGCATCGGAGTCGTCGTCGTCATCTCTTCTTCTTGTTCTTGTTGTTGGTTCGCCGACTTTTGTTTCCCAATCGTCCTGCCGCTGCTCGTTGGTCAGACATGATGATCTGTTTTTTAATAAGTGCAAACAAAGTTCGTGATCGTGTATTTTTGTGTTTTTAGCGATTTTTCAATTTCAAGCGTTTCTTATAAAAATACGAGTAGTAAAAAAGTATTCGCAAAACAACAAGAACACAGAAGGACGCACAAACAGTTAGTTCATCATCATCATGGGGGACGACGACGAGAAGAGCTCTGAGGTGATTAAATCTTTCGCGCAGAAATCGAAAGCCATCGAAGCGTCGTTCCAGAACGCGTTCAACTCGTTGAGAGACTCGATTAAAATTTTAAGCGAAAAGCACAAAGAAGACGAAGAAGGAGCAGTCGTCAAACGGGCAAAGACTATAAGAGATGAGGCATCGAGAAAAGTGGAGAAGGAGCAAGGAAAGAGTCCGATGGGTGCGCAGATGCGAGAGCAAATGGCAAAGAGAATTGCGGAAGCGAGCGATGCGTTGCAAAAGAAAAGAGAGAAGGTTGCAAAAGAGGTGAAGAAGTAAAGGAGAAGAAGAAGAAGAACGAGAGCTAATGTGTTTGAGAGAGATTTTGCGAGGGAAGAAACATTCACATTTGTCCTAATAATCGATATACATACACGCGTTTCTAATCTGCGCTCTATCTGCTACCACGACTACACCACCGCATCTACTGCTACTTCGTAATACCTCCTGTCGAACCCGGCTTTCGCCCTCGCTTCGTCGTTAAACGGCGGTTTCAACGCCCCGTAAAATTTCTTCTCGACAATCTCGCGAAAGATTTTCACCGTCTCTTCGCCGCCGCGTTCCGACGCGTCTCCTAATAGAAACTTAAACCATTTTAAACCAGCTTTGACGTGGCCAATTTCTTCCGGGTACACTATCGTCTCGAGCAATACAGCGCTCTCCTCGTCCCCGTTCTCTCGAAACTTGTTAATCGTATTCGGCATGACGTCTAATCCTCGCGCTTCGTGCACGCAGTGTTCGACAACCAGTCGATGCATCAACGAATCCGACGTTTCCATCGCAGACTGCCATAATCCATCGTGCGCGGGAAAATCCCCGTATTTTCCTCCTATTTCTTCTAATCTTTTCGTTAACAGTAAATGGTGTTTCGCTTCGTCTAAAGCCACGCGTACAAAATCGTCGAAGAACTCTCTCTCCTTTTCCACCTCGTGTCCAAATCTTGCGATAATATCCCAACTCAAATCGATCGCCCACGACTCGATGTGCGATAACGAGTGTAAAATTTTCCGTCTCGACTCGATCGAGCGACCGTTCCCGAGTTTTAACTTGTTCGAGTTCGAAGGGACGATGGTCACCAGTTCGTCTCTTTTCGGTGTTTCCGCCACCAGTTTTCCCGAGGAACTCACATCTCTGGCATTTCGGATGCTTTTCCCGTCGAACCATTTCTTCGCGATAACTTTAGTTAAAAGGGCTTTTTTATGCGCAGATGGCGTCGAGAGTACCTCTAACGCGGCGTCGTGTAAAGTCGCCCAGGTTTTTAAGTTTACATCGTCGTCGTCCATCTTATCCGCGCTCTTTTTGTGTCGGGTATTGGAGCGTGGAAATTTCAAAATCTCACCCCACAAATTGACGACTCCATCATCAAGTTTACACTTTTGCTTGATATCAAAGAATCCAAAAATGTCCGCCTCTGCTGCGAAAACAGCTCGTTCTCTCTTTCCTCCGGGAACTTTAGTTTCCATCGTTAACGTGAACAGCAAACCAGAACTGAACGGGAAACCAGCTGTGGTTGTGCAATTCGACGAGGAGAAATCTCGATTTTTAGTCCAAGTGAAAGAGACGAAGGAGAAGATTTCTTTGAAGAGCAAGTGTTTGTCGTTGAAGGTGGTGAAGGAGGAGGAAAAGGAGGAAAAGAAGGAGGAAAAGGAGGAGAAGGTCGTCGACGATTACGAGGAGAAGGAGGTGAAGCGACAGAAAGTCGAGGAGGAGGAGGAGACGAAGGAAGAGGAGGAAGAGAAGTCAAATCCGTCGTCGTCTCCACCAACGAAAAAGGAAGCAAAAACGACGAAAACAACAACGACGACGACAAAGAAAACGACCAAAACCAAGACGGAAAAATCCGGCGCGGATGAAGCGGATAAGAGACGAAAATACGCGCAGAAGTCGTTGTGGTTTACACCTTGGAACGAGAAGAACAACTTTGATAGCTTTGATCCGCCGGTACCGGTTGACGAGGACGGTAAGTACACCTTCCCGAACGAGGACGAATCGACAGTCGTTTCTCTGAAAGAGAAGTATAAAGCGATGAAAACGGAGGAGTTGAAGAAATGGTGCAAAGCGAATGGATACACCACCGGTGGGAAGAAGGAAGAGTTGATTTTTAAGTGCATCGACGGTGAATTGTACGGCAGATTGACGAAGTGTCCGCACTGCGCGAAAGGGAACAACGAGAAAGTGCCGCATTTGAACGTGAGATACGAGAGTCCGTATCACGTGTCCAAGGATAAGGAGAAATTAGGGAGAGGCGAAGTGCACTGTCCGGGGACGTATGACACCGAATCCATGTGCTTAGTTCGATGCAACTTTTCGAAAAAACTGAACGAATTCGAAAGGCCGAAATGGCGAACGTACGAGGAGTATTTGATTGAAAATCCGCCGTTGACCGAGGAAGAGAAGAAGAAAAAGGAGGAAGAGAAAAAGAATAAAGTGAGTTCGAATGTACCGACGGAGAAGTTGCAAAAACTGGCCGAGAGTGGTGTGCAAGGCGCCGTGTTAGCGAAGGAGTTCATTCGAATCTGCAACGAGGAGAAATTGTCCTGTCCGGACAATTTAGGCGAGGCCGGTTCGCAAGTCTTGGCGTGGATGAACGTGGAGAAGAACGTAAACGACGAAACCGGAGACGTTTTGCTCGAAGAGGTTTTCAAGGATGCCTTGGAAGTGTGGCCGAAACAAAAAGCCAAGTCGGAAACGCAAGCGTTGTGCGCGGAAAACCAACCGTTAGTTGACGCTTTGAACGATTTGGTGATGAAAGCGAGAAAATTGGGCACGAACGTCGTCGAGGCGTTTAAAGTGAACGCCTACGCCGGCGCGGCGAAAAACATCAGTTTGTTAGATTACGACGTGACAAAGCCAGGCAGCGGGAAAGGCATGTTAGGCAAAACGGTAAAAGGACAAAAGGTGGGTAAAGTTGCGGGTATTGGCAAAGGTATCGCGGAAATGGTCGATCATTGGATCGATAACGGTCGCCAGACGTTTGGTAAGAAATGGGAAGAAGAAGGTTTCGACGCCGCCGCCGCCGTTTAAAGAGAAGGAGATTGATTCAGCATAAACAAGCAAACATACATACACAAATAAAGTACACAAGTAAACAACAAACACGTCGCTATAAAAATCTTCTATACGACATGCATTAATAAAATACACGCGCTCCTCGCTTTATTTACAATCGTCATTCTCCTTCGAGCGACTTCTCCGCCACGCGTTTCAACATCTTCACCCGCCATTGTTCCATATCCTCCTTCGCGTATCGAAAGCTACTCTCCCAATCCATCCCTTCCTTTTCGGAGGCGTATACTCGTCTCGTCTCTATAATTCTCAACGCGGCCGACCTTAAGATTGGATCCGCGCTTTGCAACATGCTTTGCACAAAACTCGTTCCAGAGCGCATGCTGTGTTTCTCCTTGTGCGTTAAAATCTTACTCGTCGTCTCGCTCACGTTCACGTCTTCGCTGCACTCGTTTCCGAACCCATCGTCCTGTGCCATGACCACTCTTATTGCCGCCATCGTCGCGTACGACTGGTAAATGTCCGAGCACTTTTGCTCCGGCGTTTTCGAATCTGATCGATTTGTCCACAGGGAATGTGGGAGTCGAAATGGAGCCTCCGTCTTCGTGTCATCATCGTCATCATCCGCCTTTCCTCCTGCGTTGAGAAAAACGTTTCGCTTTCGCATTTTGCGAACAGGAATTGGTGGTCGCATAATCGAGTTGTTCCTCGTCGTCATCGCAACACGATTTTGTGCCATCATCATCATCGTAAACAAGGAACAAACCTATCCTTTTTTGTGAGTACATTCCATCGTATCTTTTTTAGGGGAATTTCTGCACTTTATCTACGCTTTCAAGTTGTTGTTGTCTGGTGATGCTCCGATGATGCTTTCGGTGGCGGCGAGGACGGCAATTCTGCCACCAAATAGGATAAGAAAAAGAGTCACCATCGCGTCATCATCATCATCATCGGCAACAAATAATGCGTTTGTGGTGAAATCGAGACCTGAGGTGAGAGATTCGTTCCCGACGGATATTCTGCGAGCGTGCGAGCAGAAAAGCGCAGAGTTTGAAGTGCGAGCAGAGTTAGACGCGCGCAATCCAGACGCTCGCGCGTTAGGCATTCGCGACGTTTTATCAGACGACTGTTCGGAAAGTTCGATCCAGTTTTTAGAGCGCGACGTGGAAAACGTCGTGAAAGAGTATCGAAACTTCTTCTTCTCGAGCGAAAGAAGAGGAGAGAACGCTCCCGAGCGCGCGGTCGTTTCTCTCTCGCTTTTACGCCGGACTCTGTGCACGAAACTGCACGTGGATTACGTACCTTTGAGGGCGATGACGACGTATTACGGGAGGAAAACGGAGGTTTTAGATGAGAATTCGTTGGTGAATAAAGTGATTGCGTCGGCGGCGAGAGACGCGTCGTCGTCGCGGGTTTTGCTTCCTCTCTCGGACGCGTTGAAATCAAACGCGAAATTATTCGAGAAGAACTTGGTGAAAGAAAAAGGAGAGAGTTGCGACATTTTGTTTTTGAAAGGAGAAATGTGGGAGAGTGGAAAAGCATCGGTACACAGGAGTCCGGAGACTGCGAATGGTGGTTGGCGGTTGGTTTTGCGAGTGGACGAATACGACGCCGTGAACGAAGCCGAGGAACATCAGAAGTGTTTAGTCGACGACGACGAAGAGTGCGGATGCGAAGAGTAACGACAAGAACTTCAAACTGCAAATAAGAGAGCGAGTAGAAGATAGAGATGTAGTATTAGCGCGCAAATAGAGCAGGTATATGCACATATATATACACAATAACACGTAACTAAGTGCTTCGAAAGAACTCTCTGATTTCGCTGATTTCTTCGAGAACCTCCGCTTGGACTCGTTCTTTGCAAGTTTCAGTCGGGCCGTCAAATTCGGTTTTACATTTCCATTTCGTGTTGAAACTATCCGCACCCTCAAACATATTCTCTTGCTCAAAAGCCGTGGCCTGGCCCTTCCATCGAGAAACGTCTCCGTTAAATCTCGGGGCGTTCTTAAACATTTGCTTCAAGCCTATTTCCTCGCCGCACAGTCGCAAACTTTCCTCGTCAGTTTGTTGTTGCAACAACGCGCGCATCCTCCTCTTTTTCTTCTTGCAAGAATTCAAAGGGTTCGAGCCGCTGAAAATAGATGCCCAATTCCACGTGCTAATATCTTCATTAAAGCGCTTCGCACCTTCAAACATCCCAAAAGCGGTTTCCACATTCGAAACGTCCCAAAAACCAATCGGTTGGCTAAATTTTTCCGCGTTTAGAAAAAGTTTGGAAAGATCGATTACGTTTCGAAGATCCCAAAATGCGATGTTGTCGTCGAACTCCGTGGTTTCTTGAAACATGCCTCGCATCGTTTCTGCATTTCCTACGTTCCAAAACCTTAATCCTTTGCCGTCAAAACTTTTCGCTTTGCGAAACATGAAGTCAAAGTTTGTCACGTGCGACGTATCCCAATATTTTAAGTCCGCGTTGAACCTCAAAGCTTCAATCTCAGTCAAGTTACACCCCACTGGTCCGGCATTAACCAAACGGTCTAAATCAAACGTATTTGCCATGTTAGTGATATCTCTCGTCATCCAGAAAGGCATCGTTCCGTACCCACTCGTAGTTGCGAACGAAGTGCAAAGGCCATCTTTTGCGTCCTCTTTTAAACACTTGCAAACGGAATCCAAAAAAACTTCGTTCGAAGGTATGATAGTATTAACAGCAGCGTGAACAACTCTCATTGATGCTGATACACAAATCATCAGCGCTACAAACGCAGCCACGTAATACCATTGGATTTTTGTAGTCTCCATTATAGTCGCATTCAAGTCGTCGCACAGCTAAAAAATGATGCGTAAAATAAAAATAAATATTCGTAAATTCGACCAAACGAGGAGCCGGAAATTCATCGCCTCGCCTCGAACTCATACATCCACATCAAGTAACCATCTTCTCTAAATATTTCCGTTCCTCCATTATTGCTTTATGCTTCAAAGCCATAATTCGAAACACGTCCGAGTGGCATTCGATGGATCGCTCGATCGGTTTCGCGTACCCACCGCCCATCGTAGTTACTAATTTGCATTCGTGTTCAACGCACAACGCGAGAACTAAATTGTTGCGCCGCCTCAACCCTTCTCGGGTCATGCTCAATCTTCCAAACGAATCCGATCTCAAAGCGTCCACTCCGGCTTGAAAATACACCAAAAAAGGTTTGTGCTTCTCGAACACTTTCGGTAGCGACGTTTCCAACGCGTTCAAATACTCCTCGTCTTCGCAATCGTCCGGTAACGCGATGTCGTAATCCGATAACATCCTCGTCTTCCACGGATAATTCCTATCTCCGTGAATAGAATAAGTGATAATATTTTTATCGTTCTCAAAAATCTTTGCCGTCCCGTTGCCTTGATGCACGTCTAAATCGACGATCAAAACGTTTCTATCTTCGCCTTCGAACAGCTCCTTGTAATCTCTCTGCGCTACTCTCACCGCGCACGCGATGTCGTTAAACACGCAAAATCCCTCCCCGTGCCCTGCAAACGCGTGATGCGTCCCCCCTGCTAATTGTCCCGCCCACATAAAACCGTGTTCTAACACGTCTCTGGTCATTTTGATGGTCCCGCCAGTGCTCGCTAAGCTCCTCGTCACGTGTTGCTCCCCTCGCTTCGTCTCGTCCTCCGATAAGAATTTCGAGGCGTACCCGTCCGACTCTTCGCTCATCGGAAACCCAATCGTCCTCGCTTCCTCTCTCGTCAGTTTCTGCGTCAAAACTCTTTCCACGTATTCCATGTCGTGGACTAATAAAACGTCTTCTTTCGTCGCGGTTGGTGACGAGCGCATGGAATATTTTAAAAATTTCCACGACTCTTTCTCGATCGCTTTTCTCGTCATGAGATATTTCTCCATTGGAAATCTATGGCCGGGGGGTAAATCGACGCGTGCCCAATCCGCGGCGTATAACGGGAGGTAACTCGTGTCCAAATCCGAAGGTTTACTCGGAGAATTACTCGGAGAATTACTCCTGCTGATACCACTCGCTCTTCTCGCAGAAGAATAATAAGAATAAGAATACCAACCGCCGAAAAGTCTCGCGCCTCCCCGGGAACGACTTTCCCGGGGAAAAGAAAGAAACACCGTCTGCGTTTCAGAAGACAAAGAAGACGAGGAAGAGGAAGAAACACCGCTCGTCGAAATCGTCCCACTCGTCCCGATCGTCGTCGTTCTTTTCGTTGACGCAAAAGTCATCGTCGTCATCGAAACTCTGCTTCTGATGAGAAAAGACATCACGATAACATCATCTCATATAAGGGAAAAAAGTGAAGCGTTTCTCCGCATTTTAAAGCGTAAACAACAACAAGAACAACAACGCTATTGGTTTTTGTCCTCCTTTCGTTTTTTCGAGCATCAGACGAGAGAGAGATAAAGAAGGAGAGGAGAGCGTCGTCGTAGTCTCTTTTTTTTGCGGTGAAAGTGGTGCGCAAGAAGACAGATAATGATGCTTAAAACGACGACCAGATTTCATCGTCATCATCATCAACTTTCCGTCTCGTCGTCGATGTCGATGTCGTCGTCGAAATCTATGTCGCCGCTTTTCGTGCGAAAAGAAGCACCAACGCGACGCCGACGAGAACAACAACAACGAAACGCAAAAGGAGGGGTCGTTTCGAGGACAGTTTCGAGGACGGCGGTTTCTTCGAGTCATCAGGAGGAGGAGGAAAACGAAGGAGTTACAACAACAGAAAGGAATACGACTCGGAGTAGAAAAATGGTGAGCAGAAGAGACGCGATGGTCAAAAGCGGCGCTTTGACGACTTTGACGTCATTCTCCTGGATGATGATGTTGATGGGGAATAATAATAGTAATAATACGTTCTTCGCGTTCGCCTCTGGCGAGGAAGGCGCGGCGGCTGTTTCGGCGGCGAATATGACGGCGAGAGAACTGCAAGATCAATACTGGGCGAAACTCGCGTCGCGAGAATCCGCGTATTACACGTACTGGTGGGCGTTACCGTTAGCGCCGTACAAGACGAAAACGACGTTCATAACCAACCCGACGTTTAACGAAGAGCGAGTGATTATCGACGCGGAAGGGAATCGAACGGTTTTGAAAGAAAACGTCCTGTCGGAGAAAGTGTGGACTTTTGATCAGTTGCAAGGGTTGTTGGACGTGTACGTGAACGTGAGAATGACGGTGGTGAAACTGAAAAACGGCGGGTTGTGGGTGCACAACCCGGTCGCGCCGACGATGGAAGTCATCGACGCCGTCAAAAAGTTGGAACAGAAACACGGCAAGGTGAAACACATCGTCGTAGGAAGCGTAGCTATTGAACATAAGATTTATAGCGGGCCGTTCGCGCAGTACTTCCCGGACGCGGACGTGTGGTTGCCGAAAGACGATTGGACATTTCCAGTGAACGTGAAGCTGGCAGATTTCGTTCCCATCTTTCCGAACAAACCGAAATATTTACCCTTGAGCTCAAAAGAACGAAGCGAAGAGACGAACGATTTCGTCCCTTGGAAAGACGAAATCGAACACGAAACCTTGAAAGTCGGCGGCTCGTCGTTGCGAAACTTTAAAGACCCGTGGTTCGTGGATACCGCGTTTTACGTAAAAGAAACGAAATCGTTGGTGTTAACCGACGTCCTCGAAAAAGTTTCCAATAAACCCGTCCCAGTGGCGACGATTGACCCGGAACCATTGTACGTGCGCGCGATGGATAAACAAGGCGAATCGAAACCGATGACTTCGGAAACTCGATCCGAGGGGTGGGGCAAAACCGTTTTGTTCGGTTTGTTGTTCAACCCGGACTCGGTGGACGTGAAAATTTCCTTACCGAACGCCGCAGATGATTTATTAGACGCGTTTACTTGGGACGCGAGCTGGAAACCGGCGTTCGAAAACCTCACCAAACGCAAACACGGGTTCGTCCCTCCCGTCCTAGCTTTGCTCGCCTTCCCAAGACGCAAAAAGGAAGTCCGCGAGTGGACCAAAAAAGTCTGCGAGGACAACCAGTGGGCCTTCACGCACGTCGTCCCGGCGCACTTAGACGGCCCGTTCGAGTGTTCCCCGACTGAATTCCAATCCGCCATCGAATACTCCTTAGTCACGCCTCCGGAAGAAAACTTTGGCAAAGATGCGTTCACGTTGATGGAAGTCTCTCGATTGAGCGAAGAGATTGGTTCCTTGGAGAAACCGACTTAGACGAGGCTGAACGAGGATTGATTGATTGATGATATCATCCACTCGCGAATAGAATACTTCATCTATTTCATCGATATGAGCGTATTTATCATCATGTGTAATAAAAGAGCAGACAGAGAAAAAATCTTCAAAATCTTCATTATTTTTACTTGTTTTTTGTGGATAAATCAATCAAAGATATAGAATCAAACATGAGCTCAAGTTCTCTGGCATTTGCGACTTCTGCTTGTACTCCTACTCCTGTTGCTACTCCTGTGGTGCGGTCTTCTTCTTCTTCTTTGTCTTCTTCGAGAAGAGGGGTAGTAGGAGCGGGAGCTCATCGCGGAGGAGGAGCTAAAAATGCAGCCTTTGCAGTCCTTTTCTCATCTTCCCATTCTCATCATCATCAACAACATCGGGGGAGACGTGGTGGACAAAACCGAAGCATCGGACGACGATTTCGCGCGATGACGACGATGGCTTCTTTGTCTTCATCGTCATCATCAAAGATGCAACAAAACCCGGACGGTTTCGCACAAATCGACCTCTTCTCGCCGTCCAAAATCAACTTATTCCTCCGAATCGTCCGGAGAAGGGAAGACGGGTACCACGATTTAGCCTCGTTATTCCACGTCATCGATTTAGGCGACGAGATGTCCTTCGCGAAGAGCTCCTCGGAGACGAAAGATACTCTGGTGTGCGAAGACGCGTCGATTCCGTTGGACGAGTCGAACTTAGTGATTAAAGCTTTGAATTTGTTTCGAGCGAAAACTGGAATAAAGCAGTACTTTTGGGTGGAGTTGAAGAAGACGGTACCGTCCGGGGCAGGGTTAGGAGGGGGGTCTGGGAACGCAGCGACGGCGTTGTATGCCGCGAACAAGCTGTGCGGGGACGTCGCGACCGAGGAAGAGTTGCTGGAATGGTCCGGGGATATTGGGAGCGATATTTCGGTATTTTTTAGCACCGGGGCGGCGTATTGCACCGGGAGAGGAGAGATTGTGGAAGACGTGGAACCACCGCTTCCGTTGACGACGAAGATGTGTTTGGTGAAGCCGTCGATTGGGTTGAGCACGCCGACGATTTTCAAGGCGTTGGATTTAGACAAGAGATCGAAAGCGGAGCCGCTGGATTTGCTGAAATCTCTAAACGCGGACGGGTGCACGTACGAAAACGCGATCAACGATTTAGAGAGGCCGGCGTTTTCCAATTTGCCCGAGTTGGGCGAGTTGAAGGATAAATTAATCGACGCGACGAAAGAGGACGGGGCAGTCGTGTTCATGTCCGGAAGCGGATCGACGATTGTTTTGTTGGGAACAGATACGGTGCCAAAATTCGCGATGGAGGATGACGATTTGTTCAAATCGAAAGCGAGATTGATTTCTAGAAAGAAAGGAGAGTGGTTCGTGCCGAGTAAAGTATAAAACCCGCCGGGATCGTGTTAGAGAGAAGACTACTGCTAAGACCTTACTACTACCACTACTAGTAGTTGTATTATTATATTTAATATCGAAAATCTATTACAGTATTATTATTATTAAGAACACAATCGTATTGCATGCGTACTAAAATAAAAGCGCTTTTTTTTTTCTTTTATATAAAGTTCAACCCGAGCTGTTTCCCTACGCTCGGCGGCGGCGTATCCACCTCAAACGGCCGAAAACTCTTCCCCATCCCCGCTAAATATTGCTCCTTACTCTCCTCAAACTCTGCCGAAGGCGATTGCATCCTCAACTCGTACAGCCTTCCGTTCTCCGTCCCTAACCGGGAATAAAACGTCCGATCCCACTCTAACGTTTGCGGCCTATCTTCCGGCGTCAACCCGTACTGATTCTTCGCCGCGTATGATTTAATCCTCAGCGTGATGTCGTAAAAAGCCGTCCCGTCTTTATCTAAATCCTCCTTCGCGCTGACGACTTCGCTCTCCCGAATGATGCCCAACCGCGTGCTCGTCAACTCGATCAGCGTCTGCTTCAATATCTTCTCCGCGGTTTCCTCCGGCGTCCCGACGTCTCTGACTGATTTGTACACGTTCGACGATGGCGATGAAATCGCCACGAAGCAGTTCTCCTCCACGTTCCTCGGGTTGCGGTAAAAAATGTCGTTCCCGGACCCTTTCACTTCCACCCAGGATGAAGGTCGTAAAAACTCGTACCCGTCGATGGTATCGATGAACAAGTCGAACCCAGGTGGAGGTCTGGTGAACGCTTGAGCTTTATCATCTTTTCCTAATCCTCCGGTAAGGACGAACGACGACACCCCGAGTGTCAAAGCGAACGTTTTCGTTTTGAACATCATCTCTCGACGGTTCATTAAACCACTGTTCTTCTTGCTGCTTTCGTAATCATCATTGACATCATCATCATCCGTCGTCGTTATTAAAGCACTTACCCGCTGGTGATGTAAAACACATCTTCTTCTTCTCAAAGTTTTCTTATGTGTTGTTGTCGCAGAAGAACCAAACAAAACATGCGACGACGTAAACGACGATAACGACAACATTATATTGTTGTTTCGTGATATATCTGGCTTTGCTGTTGCGCGGTTTATGAGTTTGTTTTATGGGGAAAAAGACGTCAGAATTTGCTCCCTTGTAGACCCCCCAGACGACGCGCTTATTCTCGAACGAACGATCGAACGAACGAAAAAACGAACGCATAATAATGCCATCATCATCAACAGGGACGACGACGTTAAAAAAAGTATTCGTCTGGGGATGCGGCGAGGACTA
>Ga0209091_10001875_pt1 | contig 18075 bp, 16 predicted proteins | sample ArcticOcean_MG_C_6_FD_187438 | JGI IMG/M metagenome (GOLD analysis project Ga0209091, IMG submission 187438) | Marine microbial communities from western Arctic Ocean - ArcticOcean_MG_CB8_128 (SPAdes) (version 2) | ecosystem: Environmental > Aquatic > Marine > Oceanic | place: Arctic Ocean...
ATATACTCGGTGTATGAAGACGTGTTTGTGTTTATAATAGCTTTACTAAAAGTATCTCGTACTAATGTAGTGTCGTTTTCAACTTTTAATCTAGGTATATCACTCATTATACAGCCAATGCTATGCCTCTCATGTCTCTAATCTTAGGTACGTAAGCTGAGTTTGTTGACTTCATAACAATCTTAACTTGGAATGAAGTGAAACTACTTAATGAACTTGCACTATATTTGTATTCTTTGTAATTTCCAGCACTCTCAGCAGGTGTTACGGCAACGTCTTCGTTACCTGTTGTATTAAATGGTGTCCAATTTAAGTCATTAATATCTCTTGACTCTTCAGCTGATGTTGTTCTAAAGAAAACTTGTACTGTTGATACACTTCTAACATTTTGAGTTAATCTAATCTCTAATGCTGAAGAAGGATTTTCTAATACAATCGGTCTAGTTAAGTAAACAGCCGCACTTGATGTGCCTGTAGCTGCTGTGTCATCAACAAATGATGGTGTGTTGCCACTAGTTGGACTATTAATTCTATTTTGAACTGTAATTGCACTACATCTTTGTAAATCAATAACTGGAGATAATTTCTCACTAGTAGTTGAAAGTTTAGCGTTAACAAATAGCGATTTACTACCTAACATTTCGTTAGTTTCGTTAACTACTGAAGCCACCATTTGAGGTGATGTAAAGTAAATATTGTCATTTGCTGATACTGAAACTGGAGTAAGAGCTGGCATTAAAGCAAATTCTGTTTCACTACCATGTACAGAAGCACCTGTTGTTGGTCTAATGTTGTAAGTAAGTGTTGTACCTGGAACAGTCATAGTTTGAATATTTAAATTCAAAGTATCGTAAAGTCTATTTTGTGTTGCTGTAATGTCTGCACCACCAATATCACCTGTAGCAGTTGCTGTGCCGGTTGTTGTGATATCGTAACTGTCTAAAGTAATATTTGTAATTGAGTTGTATGTTCCGTTAATATCACTGTGAGCAACACCATTGTATGTTCCAGTTGGAACTCCAGCAATAGTCACGTTGTTGTTTGCTCCGTGCATACCATGATTTGGATGTGAAACTTTAATAACACCTGAAGAGTTAGTTGTTCTTAATGCATTATTTTTTAATGTTCTAGCTATTAATGCGTCATTACAAACTGTTGCTGTACCATTAGTACCTGTAGTGAATGAACATCTTTTTAGTTTGAATTTCATATCTTCGTTTTGTTCAGCAGTCCATGTAGAACCGTTTTGAGATTTGAACATAACACCAGCATATGGTTGTGCTGATATTGTTCTATCAGAACCTAACTGGTTATCACCAATTCTTGCTACATAAGCATTGTACTCATTTGTATTTGCTAATACTACGAAAGAGTATTCAACATTTTCTTGTATGTAAATAGGACTAGGGAAATTAAATGTAGTTGCTGTTGTACCGTCTGCACTAATATTAACTGCACTTGGATTCAACGTTACTTCACCAAATGGTAAAATTGTAGTTGAAGGATATCCATTTTTAACTTCTCTAATCTGTACAGTAACAGGAATGTTAGCGTCTTTAGATTGGAAATATAAATCTATTGATGACATGAAGACCCCACCTGGGTCATCTACTAAGAATGTTTGAGCAAGTGGATCCCACCAACCAACTTGTACGTTTGATTCTCTTGTTGATGTTCTTGCAATCTGTCTATTTTCGTCAACACTTTCTCTAACAATTCTAGGCTCTCTAGTTGATACAATAGTTTCTTGTACTGTTTCTAAAGTACCTCTTGCTGTGTAGTCTGCTTCACCAGCAGTTGAAATTTGTGAATTTCTATCGTTAGTAGACGAACTTGTTAATCTGAATACTCTTGAACCTGTACGCCATCTTGGATTTGCGTCAACTGTTGCGTCAGGAATTGCAAACGTTCCTGATACTGCACCATTAGCGTCTGAGATGATATTACCACCTAATGAACCGCCGTTTGGTGTAGAGTATGTTGATACGTCAACATTATCAAAGTATGGATATAATCTACTGTTAGGTTTAAATCTTGTTCCTGTAAAAGTAATTGTTCTACTTCTAATGAATGGAATAAATGCAACATTAACAATCTTATCGCCAAGTGAATTTCTAACAACCTGAGGAACAATTGTACTTCTTACACCTGTTCTAGTTTGATTTACTTGTTGAGTAGTTGTAATTTCTTGTCTTTGTAATACTCTTCGGCCTCTACCAAAAATGTTTGGTACACCAAATTGATGTTCTCTTACTTGGCCACCAATATTAGTAGTTTGTTCAACAGGTCTTCCTGTCCACATATCTTGCCACTCATTCCAAACTGTACCAACTTCAATTGATTGAAGATTTGGATTTCCTAAGTTTGCAACCATAGTGTCAAAGGCACCGTTTTCATTAATAACTAATTCTGGCGCTCTTTCAGTTTCTTTCCATTCATCTCCTGGTGGAGATAATTCTACTGTACCAACCCATGTAAATACGTTGAATGGGTTTACGTTAATAAATTTACTACAGTATTGTTGGTCAACTAAAGTTACTTCTGTGTATGGTAGTGTAAGACAATCGCCAGTCTTTTGATAACCTGCGTCTACTCTATCAGCTTCTAATATTGCTGTACCATCTTCGTCAGATTCTATTAGTTGTATTGAATCTTCTTTAAATGTAGGTCTTGCTTCGCCTTCTGACATGTCCATTGCAACTTTATAATCTAGGTTGCCGACATCTCCAATACCATGACCAGTAAAGTTGTCTACGATAAATCCATTTTTAAATCTATCAAAACCCTCTGCGTCTTGTATTTGTAAATTTTGTGTTTGTGTTTCTAGTAAAGATAACTGAGTATAGTATTCTACTGTCTCAATACGTTTTTCTAATCTACCAATATCTCTCATAGTATAACGTTTGTTATCTACAGATTTAATATCAATATCATTTGTACTTAAAGTATAAGCTGGAATATACAATGTGTATAAATGCATTGCATTATCTAAACTTCTTGGCGATTGAGGAATCTCAGAAGAAGCACCTTCAGCTATTTTGAATGAACCATCTTTATCTAAGAATATTTTATCAATTCTTGGTATGTAGTATTCAAAATCTGTATTGATGTTGCCACCAAATTTAACTACGTCAACTGTTGAAGCACCTGTACCATCAAAACTTCTATCTTGTGAACCTGAATCAATTGTACTTGCGTCATCAACTCTAGGTCTAAAATCTAAACAGTCTCTTAATTCATAAGAGTTACCTGTAGTATCTGAGAAATAAGTTGGTACTAATGTATAATCAATTACACCTGAGTAACTATCTACATCAAAGTAATCTCCAGAACCGTGTGAGAAGAAATCAAAAGTAACAAGTAATCTACCTGTTGGTTGTAACTCACCAGTTTTTAATTTAATTCTACCAATATCATAGTAGTTATCTCTTTGACCATTGTCTAAAGTAAATCTATCTGTAATGTCCGTGTCACCGCTAGTAGCGTTTGTACTAAAGTCAGCGGCCATTTTAACACTCTTCAAGGCATAAACATCTGATTTACCTAAACCTATAGAGGATGCTTGTGCGATTGCTTGTGTTGAAATTTGTACAGTTGAATTACTAGAAAGTGTTTTAGTTTTACTATCTGCAACACTTCTAGTTACAGTAGCGAGAATTTTAATCTTAGCATTTGCATAAGCAGTACCAAAATCTAAAGTTAATGTTTTACCTGATGGAGACCCAGCAAGTGTGAATATTGGATTTGAGTTTGCATTGTTTCCTGTCAAACTCATTACATCACCAGTTGCACCAGCAGAAGAAGACGCAATATCCATAATTGATACTGAGTAGTCATTTTCTGAAAGTGAACCAAATACTTCGTTAGTACCAGCAGTAATTGTAGCAGAACCTGTAGATAATGTTTGTACGAAGTGTCTTCTTACTGTAAAGTTAGTATCAGTTAAAGAAGCGTTTGAAGTTGTCTTTAAAGTTTTTACTGTAGATTGTGGTAATGGGAAGATAGAAACGTTTTTATTTGAATCTTGTAACTTACCTCTATTTCTAGTTGCAATCGTCTTAGTTGATACATCTGAACCACCAACTGCACTAGCTAGTTGTAATGAAGTATTTGATTGAATTGATTCTACTGTTCTCGTTACAGTACCACCAGCGTCATTTAAAATAGTTACTTCGTCATCTATCTGTAATTCTGTTGTGAAGTTAGTACCAAAACCTGTTACAGCAGTAGCACTGTTAGCTACAGTTAGTGTACCTGTAATTTGTAAACTTTCTCCGTAACTAGCACTTCTAGCAACGTCACTTGTGTATGCTGGTGTGCCAGCCATACCAAGTTGTTTAACACTACTAAAGTCATAGTGATTTGCACCTTTAAAACCTATTCTGTCGTTTTGTATCACGGCTGTATTGCCTGAAGTCCCGCCTGTGATTGTTTCTCCAGCAGTAAATGTTCCACCAACACTTGATGTTACTACTAATCCGTGAGCAGCGCTACCACCTGAGGTATATGCTGTTACATTTTGACTTGTGGTTCCGTCTGAACCAAATAATGAGAAGGTATTTACACCTGGATTTCTTACAGTAAATACTGTTGTTGCCGTAGCAACAGCTGAATCTATTGTTAAACCAGTTGTTCCTGAAATAGTAACTTGTTGACCATCTCTAAATTTGTGACCTGTACATGTTACAATACTAGGATTTGCAACTGTCATTCCTGTAATAGCAACTGTCTCTACATTTGTAATTGACTCTACTGTAGCAGTTGCACCTGAAGTGCTACCTGTTACTTTTTCGCCTGTAGTAAATGCTTGTGCTGTTTGAATATTTAAATGTGTGAACAAGTTAATGTCAAACAAATAGTGTTTGTAAATTGCACTAGTTGATGAAGCGTTAGCAAATACGAAGGCACTAGCAGCGCCAGTTACATATTCAAAACCTTTAGATTTTGCACGACCAATTGTATTTAAACCTGAAGTTAATCCAGCGTTCTCTGTACCTCTTGCTGTTGTAGCTTTAGAATATAAGTTAATTCTTTTAAATGCCTCAGTATCGCCAGAAACAAAACCAATATCTGGTGTACCATAAACGTTAGTAACATTAACATAGTTACCAACATCAAATTTTGTAATAAAGTTATTTTGTGTATTAAATTCTCTTGCTTTGTTAAGGTCTACAAAAGTAGTACCGATAGTTTCAATTTCATAACCTTTAACGTATGCTTTACCTGGTCCCATACCTAATGCAAGTTTAGTTTCAACTCCATCATTAGCTGCTGTATAGATACCTCTGTTATTGCCTGTTTTTAAATGTTCTCTAATATCTAAATCAAAGTCTTTAACTGCGTAATCACCACTTTCATCAAACGTTCTTCTTGCTAAAGTATCTTCTAATACTGCATACTCTGTAGTACGAACTTGGTTTTGAATATTACCAGCACTTAGTCTTAGTAACTCAACAAAGTTTGCGTCTGAAGCTGAAGCGATTGTAAGTTTAGTTAAAGTTAAATCAATTTTAAATCTGTGGGCGCCTGGAGCATTTACGTTAGATGAACCGGCTGCATTATCATTTAGTGTTCCATCATCATTCTGTGTAACAAAAGTTTCTGCAATTGTTAAACCAACTCTATATGATGGAGTGTTTGTGTACTTGTCTAAGATGATTGTTTGATTAGCAACTTCAACATGAAATCCATTAATGTAATATGTACCAGCGGCTACAAAGGCAGCTGCACCGGTTGCTACTGCACTAACTACGCAAGTTAAAGCAGTTACTAAACCATCAATTGTTTTAGAACCTGTAATAGTTTCACCAGGTTGAAATGTTGTAGAACTATTTGAAGTACCTGAGTTTGTGTATTTTACGAATAGTGTATCGGGGTCTGTACCATCTGTGATTGATGAGTTTGTAACCTTAGCTGTTACGCCTGAGGTAGTACCTGTAAATGTAACATCTTGCAAATTAGCAAGTGTAGATGTTCCCGAATAAGAAGTAAGTTTTACTGCATAGTAATTTAAGTCATACCCAATTTCTCCAGGTATAACCATTGCACCTTTTTTGAAAAGATGGTCAGATACTTTCTCTACTTGGTTTTGTAGAATAGTTTGTGATTGTGTTAACTCTCTAGCCTGTACTGCGAAAGCTGGTCTAAAAAGAACTCTATGGAACTTCTTACTTTCAGCATAATCATCAAAGTACGGAGAGAGGTTAAAATCAGTTGGACTTGGCATTTATTAAAGTATCCTCTGGTTAAAATTCTATAATCAATTTAATATTTTCAGTTTGGTCTGCGGCTCTTGTTATTGGCGCTCTGTTTTCTATGTACAGAATGTCACCACTGTCGGCATCAATTTCTGCGTTAGTATAACCGGAACTAAACGTAACATTATTTACTGTACCGCTTTGAGAAGTATCAGGTGTCGCCGTTGCACTAGATGTTTGTCCAGTAATAACGTTAGCTGCACTAAATGCTGTTTGGTTTCCGTTACTGTCAATACCTTCATCATTATATCTTGTTTGTACATAATATAAAATTCTGTTTGTTGCGTCCCAAGCTACTACTTTACCAACTGCACCTGTCGAAGCTTGATTGATTTCTTCGTCAACTGTAAATGTTCCTGGTGTAGGAGAAGAAGCAATAGAAATTGCCTTAGTTCCTCTTAATGTATTTGCTGACGCAGCTGAACCGCCTGATTTCGGGTCTCTTACTAACATAACTCTTCTAAAGTCATTTGATGTTGTAAAGTCACCTGAGTTTGTAATCTCGCCACCTTCTAAAGATGTATTTAACATCACAAAGAAAGCACCTAATTCTTGTACTGCATTAAATCCGTGGCCACCTTTTGGTTCAATAATACAATCCATCTCTGCACCAACTAAGTTTGTTGAACCTGCTGTTACTACTTGAGCATTACTGATTGTAGCAAATGTGTAATCTGTTCCTGGAGCTGTAACTGTTACTGCTGTAATAGCACCTGAAGTTACTGTTACAGATACAACACCACCTGAACCATCGCCTCTCATAGGAATGTTAGTGAATGTTCCGTCTGTACCACCAGAACCTGGTGTTTTAATTTGTACAATGTTAATCGCACCATCAACGGCAGCTGATGATACTGTAGAATCTGTTGAAACTGCCATGAAATCTGTAGATAAGAAGTTTGCTTGTTGTGAAGCAGACAACGTGTACAAGAATTTCCATTTGTAACCGTCAGCAGTTGAAATAATCGTTGTAGATGTTCCTGTTGGTTCTACTGTTGAAGCAGTTGCACCATCATTGTCTAAACACTTGTAAACGTTTCTCGCACTAGTTAGTACATAATAAGTTGCGTCTGATAGTGTTGTTGCACCAGACGTAGCATTAAGATTTGTAGTTGTGCCAGTAAGATATTCGTTGTAGTCATGTCTGTAAATATCGTATGTAGTACCTGTAATCCAGTTTCTTCTTGGTGTTACAAAAGCAACATCTGAACCTGTAATCTTTTTAGCAGCTATCATATCATCATAAGGCATATGTTGACTGTTAAGATTATCGCCAGGAGTAACTGGTGCTGTGTCTGTACCTAAATTTTGTGTTCTGCCATCACCTCTTGTTGCAATACCGAAAGGTTGAGGTTTACCGATAGCTAAGTAATACGTGTTACCAGAGGCTTCTGAGAAAGACTCTTGGAATTGTTCACTGTTATGTACTCTAAATTTGTTTGTAATAATTGCTGGCATATTGTTCTCTTTAATCCTTTACTATATTTATACAAGTTTTCATTGCTTACTCCAGTTAATTTAGTCGGCAGCCGCAATCGTTATTGTTGAATCTGCTACTTGACGTAATATTTCAGCATAGTGTGTATTATTTTCGTCTAGTGGTACAAACATTACTTCTCCGTCAATTGTTGCTTTTATACTCATGTTATCTGTTGTAATTGGGTCTGCTATATATTTTGCTGATGTAATATTCATTTTCTATAACTCCGCTGTAATGTTGTAATGTGTATTATCGTTATCAATATCTATCCAAAATCCTGAGTATATGTTACCTGTTCTACCAAATAAAAATCTACCACCGTTTGTACCAAATCCACCTACTGAAAGAGTAGGATTGGCAGCAGAGGCATTACTAGAACCATCTGGACTATAAAGAGTTATAGCTGTTCCTGTTTGAGAAATAGTTGGAGCTGCTCTCATTGGATGTATTAATTTTACCATACATAAATTATTAGCTGAACTGTTTATACCTGTTAATATAGTATTACTACCGTACGTAGGTCTTGAAATTCTTTGATAATATCTCAGACATCTAAGTAATTCTACATCTTCTGGTAAGTGTTCAAAGCTTGTAGTTGATGTACCAACTTCCAATTGTACTCCTGTTAATAACCATTCGTTAGATGTACTGTCTAATAGGTTTACTGAGTTTGTTGTACCCATTTTATTGCTACCTGCAACCCATGTATTATTTGTTGCTTGATAGTCTGTACCTACTGCATGAGTAAATTGAATTCTAAATCCAGCAGAAGCGTTTTTTGCAATTGCACCTGCACTACCAGTAATAAGTGCTGTACCGCCTGCTGTTGGCGACAATGAAATACTTTTCTTTTCCCATGTATTAGAAGCGTTGATTGTGTATTCAATAGGCGTTTCGTATCTAGTTTCGCTACCCGCTTCTTTTACAAAACGTACACAATATATTCCTGTTTTATTTGATTTTACCCAAAAAGATAACATCATATTTTGAGCATTTGATGAACCATATCTGTTTGTTATCATATTATTGCCTTCAATGTACTGTGTAAGACCACAATATTGGTTAGCTGCAATACTAGTGTCTGCTGTAGTTACATCAATCTTTAATGCTGAAGAAAATAATTCATTAGCTGGAACATCTCCACTTTGTGTAACTGTAACTGCACCGTCTGTAGATTCGTCCATCATCCATCTGTCTAACGTATAACCTTGGCCACTGGCAGGTGAGAAGGATTGTCCTCGTCTTGCGTGAATCATTTTACCATTGATGATAAAATTTCTATAGTTGAAACCTGTAGTAGGATTTTCTCCTAAGTTGTTTGCGATTGTTCTAGTTAAAATTCCCATTGATTATCCTATGTACCTTACTACTACCTCAGCTGAACCAGCCGGAGCAGTTATAAATGTTAGTGTTGTTCCTGAAATTGTATAGTCATCTGTTGGTACTAAACAAATACCGTTTACGAATACTAAAACGTTATCTACTGTTCTACCAGCTTCGATAGTTAGAGTTGTATCTGAACCATCTCCTGTCATAGAAGTCTTAGTATGTTTTCTTCCACCTGGAGTAGTTAACGCATGACCCATATTAGCATGTGCTGTACATTGATAGTAAAGTGTACCCATAGTGTTCTCGTCAACAACTATCTGTGTGTATGCACCTGCGTTACCTGGAGTACCTGAGTTAGTTACGCCATATGTGTATTCTGTTGTTTTAGCTGCGTCTATGTAAAATCTTAATGGGTGTCCAGCGTTTGTTCCGGCAGCTTGGTCAAATTTGTAAACTCCTGGCGCTAATGTTAAGAAAGGTGATTGGTCACCATCAATAACATAACCGCTTGATGAGCCATCGCCAAAGGCATGATGTTCACTAGTTTTAGTTGCAACGGTAATAGTTAATGTGTGTACAACTGTAGAATCTGGAGAACGGTGTGAAATATAACCTGCGTCTTGTAGTTGAGCACCTGCCATATCAATATCTGAACCGGCAGTAATCCCACCTGCTTCTGCAGCTGACTCAAATCTAGTAGTTGAGGCGTTCCATTTTAAAACATCTCCGTTTGAAATACCTGTAATAATTACGTTTGAGATATCCTGAATTGTATTGTTCTCTGAGAATAATTTAATCCATGCACCTGATTCTGAATAGAACGCTTCCGAACTATCTGTTTTAGTTGCAAACATACCTGTGTATGTTGTTGCGTCTGGTAAAGCGGCTGTATTTGCAAAATTAAATCTTGCTTTTGAACCTGAAGATGTTACATCAATAACATCAATAACTGGCGCTGTTAATGTTTTATTTGTAAGTGTGTCTGTAGTTGCTCTACCTACAACTGTCTCATCTGAGATTGCTGTATTTAATTCTGCTAATGTGCCTGATAAACTATTATCTGTGAAATCTATTGTTTTATTTGTTAGTGTCTCAGAACCAGAAGTTGTTGAGAAACTACCATCTGATACTGCTGTGTTAAACTCATTCGCCGTACCTGTTATGGTATTGTTTGCAAAATTGATTGTCTTATTAGTTAGTGTGTCTGTAGAAGTTTCTGTAACAATTGAACCATCTGTAGCAAAGGTAATCTTATTACCAGTTACAGTTGTGTTGATACCTGAACCACCTTCAAACGTAATTGTCTCACCTAAATTTACAACGTCAATTGTACTTGCGTCATCTTTAATAGATAACGTTGGAAATGTGTTAGTGGCAGCCGTTAAATCTTTGTTTGTTAGTGCCTGTGTAGCGGTTGTGGTAACAAAAGTACCAGACGTGAAATTGGTGCCGTCACCTAATGCTGTGTACAATTCGTCAATTAAATTATTAACTTTTGTTGCACCTGCTCTTAGGTTATCACCTGTTCCGTCATTAGCAACTGAACCGATACCTATTAATTGTTTAGCCATTTATTTCCCTCTTTGTACTATTTATACTTGTTTTAAACAGTTGTGTCATCAAATGTTCTATTTGTTTGAGCAAAGTTAGTTACTGTATTATCAAATGAGTCTTTACTGAATGCCGTTATAGACGGAAACGCAAAATTCATCTTAACTTGTTTACCTTGTTCATCACTAGTCATTAAAAAAGCGGCGTCCTGACCATCTAGTGATGATTTTGTGCCAAATACCTTTAATTCATTAAATGTTCTAAAAGTATTACCACTTCCAACTACACCTGCACCATATAATCTATTTGCGTAAATATTAAGTGAACTATATCTTGGTCCGGCATATGCCCAACCTTGTGAAATTACTACGCCATTAATTGGTTCTCTTTTACTTGACCTAATATCTAAATGAATACCAGCTCTAGTTAGTGTTACGTCTCTAGTGTTGGCACTAAAGTGTTCGCCTGTTTCTGCGTTATTATCAATAGAACCTGCCATGTAAGCATTGTTTCTTAATGAAGTACCATCATCTACTGTTCCTAATCTTCTACCGAATATAGTAGAGAATAGAACGTTTGCAATAGAGAAGAACGGGTCATCAACTGCACCTGAAACAGCACCTGTGATTGGTGTTGAAATTCTTGCGTCAATTCTACTAGCTAACTGTACTTCTCCTGTAAAGTAAAAACCAGAAGTATGCATTGTCTTTTTGAAACTATCTCGCCATTCACTAATAGAACGACCAACTTTTAATACATATGAAAAATCTTGGTAGTATAAACTGTCTTGTACTTTTATTGTAGTCTCTGATAATTCGCCGTCTTCATTTAAGAAACGACCATCTGTATCAGAAACAGACACAACGTTAATTGTTGCACTTGAAACATCTAATTTTTTAATAATTATAGTACCACCCGATACAGCAGTTATTGTTTCATCAACTACAAACGTTCCTGATACTCCTGATAGTCTTACTAGTCCTTTATTAGAATCATAATCTGCAACTTTGCCGGTTGCACCACTAGTGCCACCAGTTACAACTTCATTAGTTAGAAATGAACCTGAATTTGATACACCAATTATATTGTTATAAAATACTAAAGTTGGTGGACTAGGAGCAAGTTGGTAATTTAAACCTAATTCAACTGTTTTAATTTTAACAATTCTACCAATTTTAGAACCGTATAATCTTACTGTACCATTTAATCCTGTTGTGCCATTAACTGTAGCTGTTGGTATTTTTAAATATCCACCACCTTTACTTGTAAGGAATGCTTTTGTTATTTGACCAATATCTGTTCCAGATTCTTGCATAATAGAACTTCCACTATAAGCGTCACCTCTATTTGTTTCATCTTCCATAATTAGTGTATCACTATCTTCTGATATAATATCACCATTTACGTTACTAATAAAACCTGCAACACCTGAACCTGTTGTACCTGTGTTATCAAATACTAAAGCGTCTTTAACATTATAATCTCTACCTGGATTATTAATGATAACTTCTTCAACAACACCTGGACCAACTTCTTCAACTTGGAAAAGACCACCTGAACCGCCACCAATAACCGATATTGTGTCTGCTGTAGTATTCAAAGAGCCGTCATTAGTAACTATTTTAGTACCAGGAATACCTGTAATGGTTGCCTTAATAAAGTAGTCATCAACGTCTGAAGCAGTACCTTGTATTTCTTCACCTATTTGAAATGTACCTATAATACTTTCTGAGTTTAAAGTAAATTCTGTTACTGTGTTAACACCAATCTGGAAGATAGCAAGGTTTTCAATAATAGCCGTTGCCTTAGAAGTAAAACCTGTAATTGTTCTACCAATTAAATCTGTACCTTGACCAACAGTAACTTGAACTCTCATTACCTTTTTAGAATCCCAAATACCATCGGATACTCTTAAAATTTGTTCTCTAGGATAAATCGTTTCGGCAGTTGAATTAAATAGTAGCCTGAAAAATGTTTCGTGTCCTCTTGTAGTACCTTTGGCACGATACATTGATTTGATGTTTTTAATAATATTTCTTTTATTAACATCTGCGTCAATGGTTTCTGGCATTGTTGTTAAGAATTCATCTCTAAATGAATTTAAATAGTTTGTAATTGCACCATCGGGGTCTCTAAACTTTAACAAGTCCATAATGTTATTAACCGGACTTGGTCTGTTTGTATTTACAATTGCATTTGCATTGGAAGTTTGACCAACTAGAATTTCATCTTTAACAAACATGTTTTGAGATGATATGAATAATCTATTACTTTTTAAATCTTCTGCAAAGACTGTAGCTGTAGCAAGTGAGGTCATACCCTTGACAACTTCGCCACGTTCAAATTTACCGTAAGGACTTTCTTCTAAAAGGATTTTATCTTCTGTATCTAATAATGTTCGTGTTGAACCAATACCAGAAGAGTTAAGAACAATGTTATTAGTTTGGCCGGTCTCTGTTTCAATCAACATACCGTCTGTCGATTGAATACTTGTAACACCTAACTCGGAAGACTCTAAAAGTTGATAATAGACCTTTAGAAAGTCAGCGAATTTCGGGTGGTCAGCAACAACGAATTCAGGTAATTGTGAATTAAGTATTGTTGAGATTTTATCATTAAATTTTGCCATTTAACTTTGCTTCTCTTTAGTAACTACTTGTTGTGTTATATCCAACACCTGCTTCAGCAGAACCACCAACAAAGGTGTCAGGTTCAACCGTAACAGATAATACGTTAGTATCAATCTCGATAATCTGGTCTCTAACAGGAACAATGTCTCTTGAATCTGGTGTTACTGTAATTTCTATTTTAGTAGAAGCTGCACCACGTATATTTGAGATTGAAGTAATATTTAAAGAGTTTAATGTAATTTGACCTGTTGTGTAATTTATTACGCCTTGTGTTGATGTGTCATATGTCTTAATACCTGAAACTAGGTAATAACGTCTAACGTTACCGTTACCATCATCATCTAAAAACTGTTCACTTGTATTTCCATCAACTTTAAATCCTGTAGATGATAAAATACCACCGGCAATACTATTATGTCCTGCATGAGGATTGTATAATCCATTTCTAAAGTAAATATCATATTTTGTAGATGAACTTAAAGTTGGTGTAAAATTCTTTCTCATTTTCACATTTGTTGAGTTTGATAAAATTGAATTATCTGTATCATCAATTAATTTTGATAATTTAGAAAATCTAAAGACACCATCAAACTTTTGAAGTGTATCTGTATTGTATTTTGTAATATCTTCTATAATCTCTGTTTTTAAAGTAGAAGATGTCTTAGAAGTATTTTTTGAATCGTATTTAACAACAGAAGTCAATAATAGAGAAGTGGTTTCTGGATCCACAATCTCTGGTCTAACTGAAGCAACGTTATAAGGTTTTAAAAGATTTACAATGTCTAGTTTCGTTTGATTGGTTAATGTAGAACCTGAAGCTGCTTTAATAGCAATCTTGACAACACCATAAACAGGAGTTTCATCATCTTCGCCACCCCAAGCACTAACTGATAATGCATTAGGATAAATTGACTTAACAATTGTCTCATAGTCAGAAGTTGTTACTGCTCTATCTTGAGCTGCATAATGTAAAGGTGCATTAAACTTAATTGACTCTTTTGTTTCTGCGTCAGCGCCACCTTGTGAAACTGAGTTAGTTGTAATAGATACATCTGTGAAACCACCGATATTACCTTGTAAAGAAAACTTTGAAGCTCCATTTGAAACCGTTTTATTAGTTACAATATATTCCATGATAATAATATTACCATCTAAAACTTTTTTACCTGTAACACCGTCACCAAAATAAATTTGATATCTCTCTTCATCACCTTCTTGTATAAAGAAAACTTTTGATTGAGCGTTTACTGAATTATAACCACCAGCTAACTGATAAGTTAAAACTGTAGAATCTTGTGCTGAATTTTGTATTGTAACTTTTAAAGTTGATGTATCTGCATTGGCACTTGGAATAATAAATTTCTGGTCAACATCTGTACTGTCAACTACATATTTAAATGTAACTAAAGTACCTTCATATAAAGTTATGTTTGAAAAGTTGTAAACACCATCTACAGGAGTAATTGTAATATCTTCGTTGTTTAAATATTGATAACTTTGTCCTGATAAACTTGTAGTAAAGACTGTACCTTTGTTCATAGTGATACTTGAACCGGTTGCATTATTAATTTTTATATTAAGATTTGATTTTGGCGCTCTTGGACTTGCCGGAGTATATCCTAACATTTTTGCTAACGATACAATGTTCTTTCTAATATCTGCACTATCTAAGTACAACTCATTAGTTGACATACTAGCAATGTAAGAAAGGTAATGTGTGTTGTAAGATAATACGTCTAGTAATACTGAAAGGCCTGAGCCTTCAAAATCGTAATCTTGGAATTCTGTTTGACTTTGTAAGAATGTTTTTAGATTAACTTTTATCTGGTCAAAATCTAAATCTGATATTTTGAGTTTATTATTAGCCATTTGTTATCTTAACCTTTGTAAAAATGTTGATACTGTTTGTGGACCTGGAATACCCACAATATAAAAGTAGATATCAACAACTAGTCTGTTATTATCTTGGTCGTCATCAAGCCTAATACTATTTAAAGTAATTCTTGGTTCGTAGTTTGCCAACACTTCAGCAATCTTCCGTTTGATGAATACACCTGTTATAGGAGTAAAATTCTCAAACAACAATTCTCTAACACCACAACCTAATTCAGGATGAAAAGGTCTCTCATAAAAGTTAGTCTGTATTAAATTCTTTACGGACCTTTTAATAGCAATAATATCTGTTACTGTATTAACGTCATTAGTTACAACATTACGGCCGAAGTCTAAATCAATATCCTTAAACTTACGACTATTTCTGTTACTTGTACTTTGTGTGCTTGAGTCATATTGTGCCATACGGATATTTATAAGGTTTTATGTAGTCGTTTTCTACTAACCACAAAATACATTAGAAGAACCACTAGTCATAGCGCCTGCGTCTGTACTATCGCCTATTCTTGCCATCTGCAAACCGTGAACTCTTACTGTACTTGAACCAACATTAACGTTAGCAACGTGTGGAGCGCAAGGTGGTGCTGGTGGAAAAGGGTGTGATACAGTAGGGTCACTAACTCTAGCAATCAAAATACTATTTGCAAAACATGTACCTTGACCTGGTGTATCAAGTGTAGTTGTTCCGGTGCAAATATGACCAGTTGACAAACTATCGCCTTTTCTACTTACTGCTGGCATTGAACTCTCCGTTATCTGTTTAACTTAGCTTTTAAAGCTGCTCTCTTCTTTTCAGATTCTATACCTTGTCGCACTTTTCTACCAAAAGGTAACTTGATTGTATCTGTTATAGACTTGCCTTTTTTACTGATATATTCAACTCCAATAAAAATGTCTTTAAATTTTGATTGGACTGACATTACTGCTTTCTTTAAACTCATTTGTTCTGTTTTTTCTTCTTGTCCTGATTCGTTCCAGAACATATATTCACGCATTTTCGTCATTTTCGCCTTTTAGTTAAATTTTATGTTAATAGTATTTATATTAGAAATCACAACGCATTTTGGCAGCTCGCAATTCAGTTTCCGACAAACTTTTTTGATTTTCTAGCGCTGATTCGCCGATTCGCTCTAAATCAGGCGAAAATTCACAATTTTTGACTTTTCCAGAGCAGCCGGACAAAATTAAAATGAAAATAATTACTAAAACGTTGATTTTACTGAGCATTTTTTTTAAAAAAAGCGCCGATTTCGCTTGCTTTCTACGGTGGTTCATGTATAATGTAACCTTAATGATTGATAATAACAAAAAGGACGATAATATGTACAAAACACTAATTAAATATAACGAAAACAACGAAATCAAGACTTTTGAAGCTTTGAATGAAGTTGACACTACTGAGAAGACAAGTGTTGATAATGTAATCAACAAATATCTAATCAATAACCTAACAATTGCTAATTTAGTTGCAATTGAAACTTATGAGGTAGCATAATATGACTACATTTTTCTCACTAATAGGAATGCTAGCAGCTATCATAGCTGTTGGTGCAATTGATGGTCCTACTGGCCATGAAATGAACAACTGGTGGTTGACATTCACAATGATACCTGTAATGTTGGTTTCCTTTTATTTAGCAATTATTTATCAAATAAATGAATAAAACGCTTGCCTTTTGTGAAAACATATGGTATAATGGTAACATAAACTAAAGAAAGGACTTAAATATGACACTAATAAAAAACACTGCCGATTCGCTTGAAGATGGTATTAAGATAATGATGAACGCTGCTAAAGATGACTACAAAGAATGGTCTTCTAAAGGAAGCGATAGCATGTCTGAATACAGTAAAGAACAACTTGATAAATGGGACAATTCTGTTACAGTTAAACATGGTCGTAAATTTATTAAAGTAATACGTGACAACGGTGTATTTGCTTTTATCTGTAAAACAGATTTTAAACATTTTAAGATTGGTGACGTTTTGAAACCTGCTGGTTACAATGCACCTGCTTTAAATCAACCCCGAGGAAACGTTCTAACTGGTAATTATCTTATCAGATGGACTGGACCACTTTACTTAAACTAAACCAAGGAATATATATTATGAATACATTGAATCTAATACAAGCTGGAATAAAGCAATTATCTTTATCCGAACTTAATCAACTGTCTAGTTTCATTAATGATGTTAAAGTTATAAATGCTAAAGCTTCGTTAATTGTTGGACAAAAAGTTAACGTTGTACAGAAAACTAAAAAGACACCTGGCGTTATTACTAAAATCAAACAATCTAAATGTCTAGTTGACATGTCTGGTAGGATTTATAGTGTGCCTATGTCAATGTTGGAGGCTGCTTAATGAATAGACAACAAAAAGTTTTTGAGAGGGTTGTAAATCCTCTCTTAATGAAATATATGACAGACCCATTTGGTGAAGAAGTTTCTATCGCTAAAGGTATTCCAATGAAATATTTACCTTATTTCCAAGAAGTGTCTAGTCAACCAAATGCTAAACCTGTTAGATATAAATTTAGAGGTTCTTCTTTTGGTGAACATTATAAAAGACCTCAATCGTTTTGCCATAAAGATTGGGCTGAAACGTTTGCAATCTATCATAAATAATAGTAACTCATACTATAGTATTATATAACCCACTAATGTATGCTTAACTCATACTATAGTAGTAGTAATAAACGGAGTGTGGCTCAGTCTGGTAGAGCATTGCGTTTGGGACGCAAGGGTCGTTGGTTCAAATCCAGCCACTCCGACCAATAAAACTTTTTTTTCTTTTCTTCAAAAGGACACTTGACAATCAACTAAACAACCTGTATCATTAACGTTATCTGCTCTTAGCTCAGTTGGATAGAGCAAGTGCCTTCTAAGCACTAGGTCACAGGTTCGAATCCTGTAGAGCAGGCCAATTCAAAAGGA
>Ga0209091_10001878_pt1 | contig 18057 bp, 10 predicted proteins | sample ArcticOcean_MG_C_6_FD_187438 | JGI IMG/M metagenome (GOLD analysis project Ga0209091, IMG submission 187438) | Marine microbial communities from western Arctic Ocean - ArcticOcean_MG_CB8_128 (SPAdes) (version 2) | ecosystem: Environmental > Aquatic > Marine > Oceanic | place: Arctic Ocean...
TTACAGTTCTTAAGATGGACGCTGGTCCGATTTTAACGCAAACAAAGTACAAAATGAACGGATCCGAGAAGGCGCACGAAATGTTGGACGTTTTGTTTGATATCGGCGTCGAGTCTTTGATTGAACAGCTACCAAAGGTTTTCACCGGAGAAGCTGGTGAGATTGCGAAAGACCAAGGCGAAGAAGGGTTGAGTCACGCGGATAAAGTATCGTCGGAGGAAGGAGATTTAGATTTTAGCGTGCTTTCTGCATTGGAAGCGCACAACAAAGTGAGAGCGTTTGATGGATGGCCAGGGACGAAAGCGACGTTTATCATTCAAGACGAGAAGAAAGGTGGAGAGCCGAAAGAGATTGTCGTGAAAATACTCACGACGAAAGTTGGCGGTAGCGTAGAAGGAGGAGAAAAAGTCGTAAAAGTCGCGAAGAAACAGTTTTCGATTCCGTGCAAGGGCGGCGAATATCTCGAAGTGCTCGAAGTTCAACCTCCGGGAAAGAAACCGATGGACGTCGCGTCTTTCGTGAATGGATTAAAAGGTTCTGTTGTTAGTCTGCCTTAGATTTTCTACCAGTTGTACATTATTTATTTCTAATAAAATCAATCTACTGAAGAACTTTGCTAAGTTCTACCTCTATTTCGCGCGCTTTTTTTGCTATTTTTCTATCTCTCTCTTCAATCTGAGTCCGTGTTTTCATCGCTCTCTTCTTCTGCTGCTCGTTCCCCACCTGGCCTTAACGCACGAATGTGCTTGTGTGGATAGGTTCTTCCACAATCAGGGCACGGTTCGTTCGCTCCAAAGATTTCGTCGTCGCCGTCGTCCGAGCGTTCGCCGTCGTCGTCGCTGTCGAAATAGGCGTACTCGTCCTCTTCTCTGCTCCCTTTCGCTCCGCTATTCCTTCTGGGCGCGTCTGGATGGCCAGGTAAAGCGCCAATTCCAGCGATGTATTTCGTCACGCTCTCTTCTGAAAACCCGTTTCTTCCGCCAAACTGATCGAACCCGTTCGTCCACGAGGAGAGTCTTCTGTTTTTGAAATACACGATGGCTGGCGGCTGCGAGACGTTGCACATTTGTAAAGTTGGCGATTTCGATCCTAATTCCGGTCGAATTCGCACAAACTTCGTCTTTGGAAACGCTTTCGCCAAGTTATCTAAAACTTCGTCCATTCTCGCACACTCGTCTACGCCGTCTAAGGTGAAATGACACAACACTTTCGCGTTCTTTTTCAAGATATCGCCGAGTTCCCTCTCGCGGGCGTTTACGTATTCCGCCTGCTTTTGCATCTGCTCCGCTTTCATCGCGTTCAGACGCATCTCCCGAATTCTCGCCGCTTTTAATTCTCTCAAATACGGGTCGCTCTCCTCGTCTTCGTCGTCCGTGTTCCCGAAATCTGAATCTTCGTCTTCGTCTTCGTTTGTCTGTTGTTGTTGTAGTTGTTGTTGTTGAAGAAGAAGAAACTGCTGCTGCTGCTGCTGCTGATGCGCGTCATCCCCGACAATAAACTGCGCCTTCGCGTCCGCTTTCAATTGCACTCGGTCGACGCCTTTTAGAATTTTAATCAATCTCGACGCTTCTCTTTGCTCCGCTTCGTCTTTCTCGCAACACGACGGTCTCGGCATGACGTTTTGCAACTCCTCCGGCATCATTTCGATTTCGTCGTCGATCCAAGTGGAACACGCGCCGGCGTGCGGTTTGTGGGGTTCCTTCTTTTTCATATTCTCCCCCCCGTCTCCTTTGCTGCCGCCGGAAGAACAGCTCGTCGTCCTAGTCGTTTTAGTAGTATTAGGGAAGCTGGCAATCATCATCTCTTCTTATTATGTTGTGTGTATAATTTGTTAATGAAGAAGAACGAATGAAGAAAGCTCGAGCTTTTCTCTAGCTTCTTCTAAAACCCAAAATTCGCCAAAAAATGAAATGTTGCATGTGAAAAATTTTCCTCCTCTTTCCTCCTCACTTTTTTTACAAAGAAGAACAAAAAAAACAAAGACATGTTGAGGAGGAGTAAAAGGAGTAGTAGTAGTTATTTAAGAAGAAGAATAGCATTAGCAGCAAAAGGAGAACAGTCTCGGTGTGGTATTGTTGGGAGGAGCAGTAGTTTTATCAGGAGAGTTCGCACCACGGGTGGCGGTGACAACGATGGTGAAGACGACCATGACGCTTCAACATCATCAACATCAAAGACAAGAATAAACGACGAATACGTGGACACGGAAGCAGCGATGGAACGAACTCGAATGAAAGCTGCGGCGTTAAAAGCGGCTGGATTGAAAGCGGAATCGATGACGGTGTTCGACAGAGAAGTGAAGAGAGCGCACAGGGACAGAGCGGCGTATTTACAACGAAAGAAGGAGGAGGAGAAGAAAAAAAACTCTTCTAGCAGCAGCGAAGGAAAAGGAGGTGATTTTTTACTCGAAGAAGCGACGAGACGAGTGCTCGATCGATTGGACGACATTAAGCGACCGTTTAAACGGATATTAGTTATAGGAGGCGCGACGGTTTCGACCGTCAAGCAGTTACTTGGGAAACGGCGAGATGTGGAAACGATCATCGCGTGCGACTCGAGCGAGGCGACGCTGCTGTTGGTGAAAGATATCGTCGGCGATGCGCCGAAACGGAAGTTTGATGGTTTTCCAGTGGAAATTAAATACGTTCAAGCGTTCGAAGACGATTTACCAATTAAAGACAACGTGGTCGATTGCGTTTTGAGCGTTCTAGGTTTGCACTGGGTGAATGATTTACTCGGGGCGATGGGCCAAGCGAGGTGTACGCTCGTCCCAGACGGCTTATTTCTCTCCGCCATTTTCGGTGGCGATACGTTGACAGAATTACGAATTGCGTGCGCGTTAGCTGAAACTGAAAACGAAGGTGGCGTGAGTGCACGCGTTTCGCCGTTAGCGCACGTGAGAGACGCTGGAAACTTACTCGGCCGCGCTGGTTTACGACTTCCCGCGGTGGACGTAGACACGCTCACGCTGAATTACAAGACTCCGATGGATTTGGTCGAACATTTACGGATGATGGGAGAGCAAAACGCGGTGATTGAGAGGAGACAAACGATTAAACGGAGTACGATGGAATTAGCGAACCAGAAGTACGTGGAAAACTTTTCGGCGTTATCGTTATCGAACGACGACGATGCTTCGATGCCGAAACCATCATCGGGGGTAGAGAAGGCGTCGAGCGAAAGCGGGATCTCGGCTACGTTTCAAATTCTATACATGACGGGATGGTCTCCTTCCGGGACGCAACAAAAAGCGAAGGAGAGAGGATCTGCGACGGTGAGTTTGAGCGACTTGAAATCCACGTTAGAAGAGAAGGAGGAGGAAGAGGAGAAGAAGAAGTAGATAGTTGTAATTGTAGTTGTGTAGTTGTCTCGTAGCCCAATCTTTCTTCCTCCTCAAAAGCTCCGTCGTGTTCAAATCCACAAAAGAAACCAAAAATCCAAAAATCTTATGTAAAAATCCTCCTCTCATCCCGTACAAATTCTTCGTGTTGTGTTGTTGTTTTTCTTCGAACTAATTAAGAGAGAGGAGAAAAAACATCCGGCAACGAGAGCGCACCATCTATCATCGCAGAGTACAACTATTTAAGTGTCCGTTAACGTCACGTGCGCAAGCATTCCACGTTCGCGTTGTATACGTATTCGCGCGAGAGAAGGCACACGAGAAAGTCGGATTAGGATTAACCCACCCAATATGAGCAAACTTCCGCTCATCGAACGGCTTCCGAGCGATGTCGTCGAAAGCGACGATTGGCTTTCGAATGCATTTCCAATCGTAGAAGAAGATAACGGAGCGTTATCTCCGTTCGATTTGGCGGATATATTTCCGCAACCAGTAGAAACCATCCCGAATACGAATTCGAATAATTTAATAGCTTTAGCTTCTCCTCAAACAACGACGACGACGAAGACGTCGTTAGGGAAGCACGCGTTAGCTTCGGCGGAAGTAGCAGCAGTAGATACCATAGCCGAGACAGCAGCGACTGCAACGAAGAAGACGACTACTAGACCGGTGAAGAAGGTGAAGAAATCAGTGAGAGAAAAAGCCAGAAGAGATGCTTTGAACGATCGATTCGAGGACCTGTCCAGGTCCTTGCTCGAGAGCGCAGACGACGAGTTGAAGACGGATAAGTCGTCCATAGTCACCGCAGCGAGAGAGTGTATTTTGGGATTGAGAGAACAATTAGGAAAATTAAACGCGTCTTTAGCCGCTGAAAGAAGCGAGTGGACCAAGACGAAGCAGGAATTGATCGCGGAGAAGATTTTGGTCGAGCAAAAGTTGCAGAACTTCATGGCCAAGATGCCCTTTGCGAGCGCTATTCCAAGCACCGGCGGCTCAAAACATGCCGCCGCCAACGTTGGTATCACCGGTAATGTTGTTACCGAAGACACTGATGGAGATGCGCCACTTGCACCAATCTTGGTTGTTAGCACGACTACGGCAGAAGAAGACGCCAAATGGAGAGCGCCACTCGCGTAGAAGTGGAAATGTTTTGTTTTTATCCAGTATTTTAGCCACACAAAAAAAGTTGTTATTTACATTGACTTTTTATTAGCACAAAGAGATATCCATGTATGTATTCGCGCGAGAATTTTACTCCCGTGCTATCATGTTAATCCAAAGACTTGTCTGTAATCCCTTCCAGGTTTACAAACGATAAAATCGGCCAGGTCGTCGTCATCGTCGTCGCCCGAATCGTCGCCTTCGTGTTCCCGAACAGCCTCCAAATACGGATTGTTGAAACGATTTCGACGCTTCTTCGAACGCCTCTTTCGCAGCACTTTCTTTCTGTTTTGTTGCTGACTCTCGTCGTCGCCGTCATCGTTGGCTTCGTTCTTCTTACACTCTCCCTCTCCCGCTCCATCCCCAACTTCTCCAGACTCTTTTCCTCCGTCGAGAAGGTTACTTCCGTCGTTCTGCTGTTGTTGCGCATCTTTCACTTGCGTCGTGGAAGTGTAAATGGAAAGGCCATACTTCCTTTTTCTTTCGTTTATAGCTTTATCATCCACATCTTCTTCTGTATTTTCAACACCAGTTGTTTGTTGATCCGTTATGGATGTGTTTTTATGGACTTTTAATGCGTAGAGAAGAGTTATGAGACTGCGATCGAGGAGTTTCATTTTCTTCAAAGCTTTCAAGTTCGCGTGTACCGCCGCGCACTGTGCCATAAACGCACGCCTAGTAAGCTCTAACGTTTCGAAATTTTGAACTGGAATAGCTTCCATTACTTCTTCTTGAAAGAATTCTAAAATACCACCAGTCGCGTAATGCAATCGAGCTCCGGATAAAACGATGGCTGACAAATCTCCTTTTTTCTTTTCCGAATTGGTCAAGAATGAAGCCGCCCGCTGGCAGCACTCCAAGCAATACTTAGACGCCATGAAAAGTGATTCTGCTAAAAATTTGATGTCTCGCAAAAGCGATGATGATGCACTTTTATCGTCGTCGTTGTCGCCTACTTCTTCCTCTTTCAATTTTTTCCATTCATTTACGACGAAAGGTATAAAAATTTCAACTGTTTCTCCCAAAGCCGAAGCAGACTCGACTACTGCGTCCACGACCGAAATCCTGTTGTTTCTCTTGTTTGAAGAGGACGACGAGGTGAGTTCGTCCCAAGACGGCAGCAGTGGTAATTCTGAGACGAGCGATTTGGCGAGTATTTTCAACGCTGATATTTTCGTTCGGACGTCTTTGCTCGCAATGCTCGTACTACTTCCAATCTGGGATAACATCTGTGAAACTGTCAGAATACACTCAGCTGACCCGAATTCGAGCTTTTCAAACTTGATCATCATCGATGTCATCGATGAAACCGAACGATCTTCGATGTCTTCCATATGTCTGGTTAAAATCTGGTCGTTCAAAATCACCCCGCTTCGAACAATTTGGTGCAGCCACAAATCCGAGGACTCTCGCATGGCTAAAGGCAATAGAAACTCCATCAATCGGACAATGTCGGGGACGAGAGTAAACCAGTCTTTATCAAGACCCCACTCCTCGTTTAATTGATGAAGCTCGTAACGCTTCATTTGGTGATACATACCATACGATAACGTCGCAACTAGACTTCCAATTGGGTACATCTTTCCAGCTATTTCAATCATTTGCAGCTTTTTCTGTTCAGTTTTCTCAACGTTGTATCTATCGCGAGGATCACGTTGCGCAAGAAGAACCGTTTGCACAGCCTCTCGGGCACCTTGGGCGAGGATGTGCGAGTCCATAGAATTCGTGATGAATGATGAAAGATAATTCATCTTCGATGCACTCGTATCGCACGCGGTAGCGGTATTGAAAGAAGCTTCTAGCGAAGCAAGAAGAAGTTTGAACGCCATGCGCACTTCATCTATGGCAGTATTAGCACTCCCGGCGTCAACTTGGTCTGCAGTTCTACCTTCACGACTGAAATCAAGACCAGACCAATATTTCTGAAGGGATTGCATCGCGAATTTCCCGCATTTTGAAATCAAGGATGATGAATTCAACGCCTCCGCATCGGTAGGAGGCGCAATTCCCTTCAGCGACGCACACAACGTTTCGATCGCGTCACTTTTAACGTCCTCTAGTTCTAACTTGGCCGCTACGTCTCCTTCTAATATAACGTCGATGATTCTTAAAGCGCTGCTCGTCTTGATGCTTTTTTCGGCGTCGAGCAAACTTAATACCGGCATCATCGATTCGTCCTCCTCGTCTAACTCGTTCCCATTCGCGTAAATCTCTTTCATGAGACGCTTCGCTTCTTTCTTTCCTTCAAAGAAATTCGACTTGACAAATAATCTATTCATGGCGAAAACGACGCGCTTTGCGATGGGGTTTCCGAAATCCCGGGACGCTTTGAAATGTGACAACATTTGTAAAAGCATGGAACGGTTGCCGTCTACTTCATCTTTCGTCAATTCGCACGAAGTCGATACGGCTTCCAACACGTTCAACCATGCCGTTTTCCCGATACTTTGCGCGTCGTCGTCGCCATCGCTGTCGTAAGCGTTGACTTTATTTTCTATCATTTTTGCGCACTCGTTTCCGAGGATTTCGAGAATATTTCGTCTGTGTTCCGACCAAATCTGAAAAACGACTCGAAGAAGCGACGCGGATACTTCTTGAGAACCCTTCCGCTGCACACTTTTAATGCACTCGTACAAAAAATATCGCCTCGATCTTTCGTCCCTAATCTTGCTATTATTTCTATCGGTATTATCATTTGTCGCGAAAGTATCCGTCATCAACGCAAAAAAATCTTCCTCCTTCAAACACCGAGCGTTTTTCTGGAACTGAGTCCATGCCTCGTCTCGGATTTCCTTCGAAACTTCTTCAGAAGCGCAAATGCCGAATAAAATCGCCGGCCAGATCTTATCGCGCTCGTCGTAGAACGAATCTCGAAACCCTTTCGGTCGCTTCAATAGCAATTTTGCGAGCGCCGGCGAAAGAGCGAGCTCATCTCGAACGCATTTCGAAACAAACTCACACGCGTTTATTTGAGTGCTACTGCTACTGCTGCTAGTAGTCCGTAGTGGTTGCCGCGCAGCCACCTCGTCGTCTCCTTCTCCTTCTCCTTCACCTTCTTCTTCTTCACCTCCTTCCTCTCCCCGAAACGAAAACATCTCTATCCCCAAAGCAGATACGACGATAAACAACTTGAAGTATTGCTTACTCAGCTCGTTTTTGTTCCTTACCTGTTTCTTTGTCGCCATCCGCAACGCGAATCTGCAAATCGTGCGCGCGATGTTTACCGTGAACCCGTCACTTCGTCTGGGTTCTTGCATCTTCTCCTTCTTCAACGTCACCACGCCTTTAGCTACTCGCATCATAACAATCTTGTGTTCGTCTTCGCTAAACTCTTCGTCTAAGAAGGACTCTAATATCTTCTCTAGTTTACCTACTGACCATATCTCGTGCTTCAACAGCGGATGCGAAGTAGCGTCTCGTAACTTTTTCATCTCCTGTTTCCTCGTCAAGTTGTTCTGTCCTTTCCTTCGCTCGAGAGATAAGAACGTCCTCAACACTTTCCTCCCGTTTTCGTTCAAGTTTTCTCCGTCTCCGTAGAGCAAATCTTCCTCGAAATATATTCCTCCTCCTCCTCCTCCTCCTCCGGCAGTTGCGTTGTGAATGTTGATGATATTACTCACGTGTTTCGGATTGTAATGGTACATGGATTCTCCCTCTTCGTTGACGATGGCGTTGTTCATGAGCCGTAAATTTACTTCTCTTCCAGCGGCGGCTTTCAAAGTTCTCTTCCCTAAAGCATCGTGCGTCCCGTACAGTTTCATTTGCACGCACTTCCCGACAATCCACTCTCGGTTTTTCGACCGACACTCTAACCCGGAAAGTTCCGTGTATTTCGTTCGTAAATCTCGAAAGGGGAGTTTACGGAACTCCTCGCCTTGCGCTCCCGTTTCCATCACGTTAAAATACGTCATCATGCGCTGTTTGTTCTTGTCGTCGCTTCCATTATTATTTGATGATGACGATACAACAATGAATGAAATGAGCGCGCGTTTTCTTTCATTTATTTTCCTTTTTGGGCATTTTGTGGAGAGTCAAAAAAAAATTCAAAAATCTCTTCGCAAAAGGTGAACAACTAAAAAGTGAATCAGAAGAGCAAAAAAAGCAGACACAAACAACCACACTTTGGACACACTTTTCTGGTTGGTGAAAAAGTCGTGGTGGTGGTGGTGGTGAGTCTACTCACGTAATAAAGGCTCTTCTTTACACACAACAAGAACAACAACAAAATGTCTTCTTGGGGGATTAAACGTCTTCGCGGGGTATTGTTCGCGACGACGGGCGCAGCGCGCACCCACGCCGCCGAAGCGATGATGCTGATGCGAAAAACATCACAAAAGACGTCATCATCACCAACAACTTTCTACAGAAGAACAATTTTTACTTCTACGAAAACTCCAAAAGCGTCGTCTGTTTTGTGCGGGGCACGGGCGAACAGGATGGCTGAAAATGCGATACCGAGTGGTTTTGGTGGTCGTCATCCTTCGTCGTCGTTTACGTCGTCGTCGTCGGGCTACGTGTGGAACGCTCTGACTAAAATGCAGAAGAAGATACCAACGAGAAGGACGGGAACGGGAACAACGTCTACCTCTTACAGAACATTTTCATCGTCCTCGCTGGCTGTAGCCGCGCGTCGATCGTCGTCATTTCCTAAACTTCGACATTATCATCAACAACATCAATCTTTGTTATTACGTCGACGGCGGCAGTATTCAACTTCCGAAACGATGCATCAAAATCCTTTAGTTCTCGGCGGACCGCGAGCGGTGAAACAAGTCACGTATTGGCTCGTTGGCGGATGCGCGTGGGTTTTTTCAATGGTTGTCATTGGAGGGATGACGCGATTGACTCGATCGGGACTTTCTATGACGGATTGGAAGTTTCAATACGAACATCCTCCGTTAACGTTAGAAGATTGGGAACGCGAATTCGATAAGTACAAGCAATCTCCAGAGTATCAAAAAACAAACATCGGGATGACGCTAGAGGAATACAAGTTCATTTACTGGATGGAGTACGGCCACAGAATGTGGGGAAGGGTTTTAGGGATTTATTTCGCGGCACCGCTAGCATATTTTAGCCATAAAGGGTACATAACGAGCAAGCTCATGAGACGATTGGGCGTGTTTTTCGTTCTAGGCGCGACGCAAGGCATGATTGGGTGGTGGATGGTGAAGAGCGGATTGAAGCAAACGGAAGAGCAAAAATTTGATGTGCCTCGCGTGAGTCCGTATCGGTTAGCCACGCACTTAGCGGGCGCATTCACCATATACACCGGGATGGTTTGGACGACGTTGAATGTCATGAATCCAGTCTCGCCGGCGCAGTTACCAGCGGCTACAGAGGCGTTAATTTCGGCGACGAAACAGTTGCGTAAAGCCGCGCACCCGCTCGCCGGTTTGATTGGCTTGACGGCAATTTCTGGAGCGTACGTCGCTGGGATGGACGCGGGGAGAGCATACAACACGTTTCCGTTAATGGATGGTAAAGTAGTTCCAGATGAGTATTTGAAGGATTGGGAGTCGAAAGGGTGGAGAAACTTTTTCGAAAACACCGCGGCGGTTCAGTTCAACCATCGTGTGTTAGCGTTGACGACGCTGGCGAGCGTATCCGCAGTGCACGCGATGTTTCGAGGAAACGCGGCTTTATCTTCTCAATCAAAATTACATTTAAATGCACTGATGGGAGTAACAGTCGCGCAGGTTGGGTTAGGTATCACCGCGTTGCTTTATCACGTTCCTGCTGAGTTGGGGAGCGCGCATCAAGCGAATGCGTTGATACTCTTCACTGTAATTTTGAGCTTGATGCATTCGGCTCGGAAACCAAAGAAGCTCGTCTTCGTAAAAGACTTATGGGCGCATAAACCAGCAGCAGCATAAATAGTCTCTCTTATATAATAATAGCATATATTCTTAGCAATACATAGCACCTACTTTCAGTTTCTCTTTCTATTTATTATCCCCTAACTCTCCGCGCGCTCTCCTCCATTCCAAGGATCCGGTAGTTCTTCCTGGCAAGTTTTTCTTTTCTTCCTCGCTCACGTCGAGTACTTTTAGTTCTTCTCGTTCGTCTTCGTTTCTCTTTCTCACGATCTCTCGTCTCGCGACGTCTATGCGCGTTTGAAGCACTTCCGTGCACCTCGCGATTGCTTTGGACACGAACTCATCGTCCTGAACAATAGCGCGCCTTCTTCCTACCATCTCGTCGTCCATCTTTTGATATCTCTTCGAGACATCTGCGACACCGTCAATCGAAAACGCGACGACGAATGACAAACTCTTCCCCCATCCTTCGCTGTATAATCTCGGTTCATCAAACGCCGCCTCGCACGAGTCGCAATGGATCCACCTATTTTGAGAAGGGCTCCAAATTTCCGTCCAGACGTGATCCGTCCAGTCCAAAATGTATCTTGTCTCGTAATCTAGCGCGCGACAAATGAGCGAAAATGCGTTTGCAAACTCGCCGCAACGCCCTGTTCTCGTCTCCAACAGTTTCGCCGCATCGTTGTATCTCGGGAAACGCGTTTGACAACCGCACCCGGAGCAGGCGTAAATTTCGACCCTAGAAGTGCCAAACACTCGCTCTTCTTCGCTCGGGGCAACCGTGTCAACGCATTGCATGTTTGCCGGGTTTGTTCTTACCGTTGTTCTTCTTCCCACTTCTTCTTGTACGGAGAATGAACACGTCTCGCGACTACAGTTTGGTTTATCGCACCAGCTGAAATACTCGTGCTTAAACCACTTTAAAAGCTCGACGATAAACGCGTCTTTGAACGATAACCCCTGGCATTTCGGTTCTTTTCCTTTCTTTACCCTCTTTTCCAACTCTTCCACGGGGACGACGGATAAAGCGCACGCTCGCGCCATCTCGTCTTCGTACTTTGTAATCGTTTCTAAGCTAGAGTGCAATCGACTCAGAAACATTTGTTGTTGTTGTTGTTGTTGTTGTTGTTGATGATGATGATGATGATTTTGTTCCGTCGTCGTCGTCGTCGTCCTCTTTCTCTCGCTCAACATCATCATCAGTCTGTCCTCTTCCTCTTGGAGTTGACGCGCCAGGAGCTCGTCTGACTTCATCTAGAGAAGAGAGAGTTAAAAAAGAGAGACTCGTATTGATTTTCTAACGAACTCTTAAAAACTCGTAAAAATAAAAATCTTGCCATAGTCTGACAGTCTGAATAATGAATGCTTTTTTGTTGTGTGTTGTTGTGTGATCGTCTTCTCGTCAAATAGTATACGCACACAAAACAATATTCACTCTTCTTATCACAATCAACACACACAGACAGACAGACAGAGAAGAGAGAGTAAAGAAGAAGAGCAGACAAAAATAGTGCTACGTTTGGCGACCGACATGACGACGGAAGTGGGAGAAAAGCGACCGAGAGAAGAGGAGGAAGAAGATGATGAGGTCGAAAAAACTAACGAACAACAACAACAACAACAAGAGGAGGAGAAAAAGGACGACGCGAACGACGAAGAACCTCCAAAAACGAAGAAAGCAAAAGAAGAAGACGAGAAAGAAAAAGAGACACCATCAACGACGACGACGACGGTACCATCGGGAGGAGCTGCGGGGGCGGGTAGATCTGGATTCGGCTCTGGCTTTGGGAAATCCTTTGGCGGTTTCAGCGGTGGTTTCGGCGGTTTGAAAGCGCAAGTCAGCGGAGGAGGTGGCTTTGGAGCGTTCGGGAAGAAATCAGAGGGAGAAAAGAAAGATATCGACGATAACGAAATTAGCGGCGAAAAGAATAAGAGGGAAGAGGGAGCTGGTGGTGGTGGTGGAGGAGGCGCACCAGTCTTTGGTGCCGTGTTCGGCGGGAGTAAAATAGCAAACGATACTAGCGAGAAGAAGGAAACCGAGACAACAACGACCACATCTAACGGAGGAGGAGAAGGAAGTAAAGAGGAAACAGAAGAAGAAGGAGAAGGAGAGAAAAATAAGAAAGAGGAGTTCAAAGCTGCAAAAGAGATGAAAGAGATCGAGCAACAAACGGGAGAAGAAGACGAAGATTTAATGTTCAAAACCGACGGCGCTTTGTACGAATACGTCAGCACGGAAGAGGATGGGAAAGCGCCGGGATGGAGAGAACGAGGACGAGGTGAATTTAGAATCAACTCGACGAAGAAGAAAGATAACGTGAGAATGATCATGCGCACGAGAGGTAACTTTCGCTTGATTTTGAACGCCTCAATGTTCAAAGGCCAAAAGTTTGCAAAGATGGAAGGCGGGAAGGGCGTAACCTTTCCTTGTGTCAACGCCGCTTCGGAGAATAAAAAGATGACCACGTACGCTTTGAAAATGAGAGTCGCACAAAGCTCTGCCGCGCAGCAAGTGGATACGTTTCTCGAGCAGATCGCAAAGGCACTTCTAATCGCCGGCGGAGAGGAGTCTACGAAAAAAGATTAAAAATGTTAAAAGTAGTTTCAAAAGTGTGATGCGAGTTAATTTGTTTTTTTCAAATCACAAATGGTAGTATTGTCTATGTTTCTAGTTATCGCGTTTTCTTGTCTTATCAGACATCAAACACTTAACCTTGCTTCTCCCATCCGCTCGGATCGTGCTTCTGCGGCTCTCCACTCTCCGGGTCCGGCCTTAACGGAAACTTCGGAACGTTTGCCATCGGCTTGAACGGATCCGCCTTTGAATCGTACACGTGTTTTAAAGCAGCACCGAACAAAATTGCGCCAGCAACTAGTAAAACATCGTCCGCAAACGCGGCTGCGTTCCCAGTCCCAGTCCCTACGTGTCCAGAAGCGTCGTGAATTTCTCTCGACATGTCCATGTGTTCCTCGTCGTATTCGTCCCCGTTCGCATAGCCTAATCGATTTTGTGCCTGCGCCGCTTCCGGATATTCCGCAGATTTATCCATATCCGCGACGTACCCATCGTGAAAGTGTTCTGGCGGAATAATCGGTTTCAATTTATACCCTTGCATCTTCCCTTGTGCTTGTCTGTTCGCGACGACGAAATTCCACTGCTGGCACAAATGCAACGCTCTCTGATCGACTCTCCCTTGCACTCTCGCTTTGGGTAACAAAGGCGCTCCGTCGTTTTCGTGCCCTTTCGGCAGCGGCATGTCGCACATTTGCTGCGCTTGGCGGATGGAATAATAAATCGTGGACGGTAAATATTTCGGTTTATCCGGGTCGCCTCTTTTCGCTTCCACCGTTTGTGGTTGCGAGAGTAAGAGCAACACGGAAAAGACGACGACGTTTAGAGCTTTCTTCGCATTCTGCAAAAATCGTCGATGTCGGTTTTTTATCGTTGTTTTTGTCCTCGTCGTGGTGAACATCATCGTCATCGTCTCTCTCTCTGTCTTTTCTTCTCTCACGTATTCTAAATCTTTCTCTTTCTCTCTTGTTCTCCGAATAATGGAAACAACAAATGTGTGTTGTGTGTAATGGTGATGATTGATGAAAGGTTGTGATCTTTGCAGAGGTCTGCTCTCAATCACCTCTCAAAAAGAGCCCGCCAAAAAAACAAACAACCACAAAAACAAACATCAAACACACAAACAACACCAATAATAAATACAAACTACCATACTCTATTCAACAACTTGTTTCTTCTTCGTTTGCTTTTATAAAACAACAACACGATGGGAGACACGACGGAAACGACGACTGTCAGAAGAAGAAGAAGAAGAAGAAGAAGAGGAGGAGATGAGTTAACTCCGGAGACGGAGGACTCGACGATGGTACTTGAATTGTTGAAAGAACTTTGTGCGATTTCAACAAGAACAACAACAACAACGGCATTAAACCAACGAGAAGGAGTGGTGAAAATCGTCGACGAGGACAAGGGCTGGAATAGTAGTAACAAAATACGGATAGAAGATTTAGGCGAGACGGATAACTTTTTGTTTTCTAAACTCGCCGTCGCGTTTAGCTCGTTATACGTGGAAGCGAAACGCTTGGAAAGTTTGAGCCAAAATGTGATTTTACCGAACTTGATATCTTTCGGGTGGTTTCCTACAAAGAACGATGATAAAAAGAACAACAATAACCAGGAGGAAAATGATGAAAGTAGTAAAAGTAGGAGTAATAATAACGACAACGCCATGTTGGCACAGTTCACGAAGAAGCTAACCGTGCTGCAAGACTCGGTGATGTTTCGGGACCAGTTGAAAGCTGTCGCGGTGAACGCCTTTCGACAGTTGGAGTTTCAATACGCGGACGAATCGGTGGAGGAGAACAGACCGCTGAGTCACGTGAACTTGACGATTGTTTTTGAGACTTTAACGATGTGTTTAGCCATGGCGTGTAAAATAGACGAAGCGATAGCCTCGAATGGGCATTTACGACGGTCGTTCCAAGCGATGAAAGTAGCCGTGAAAGAAGCTTTAGCAGAGGAAGAAGAAAAAGATGAAGAACGAAAGAAAAAGTTACTCGCTTTGAAGAAAACTACGCAAACGTTAGAATTTGAGCTGTGTTTGAAAAGCTGCTTCGAAACCATCGTGAGAGAGATTATAGATGAAGACAGTCGGGGTATTCATAGTAAAAGGAATGGAATAGAGGAGGTCCCTATGCGACTCTTACGCGCGTTGCACGCGTACGGTTTGGAAACTTTTGAAGCCGACTTTGTCTCGCGAAACGAGGTCGGCGTTTTAGCGTTGGGAGTTTTGTTAGTGCGCCTAGAACCGAACAGTTCAGACACGAGATTGATCGAGAAGATGTTCAAGCATATTTTCGCGGAAAATGTGGCTGGTTTAGCCGTATCTACCGGGATTGTGATTGATCCGCTGCACTTTCTCTTGGTACAGCTTCCGGAAAGCGCTTTGCGTGCGAGTAAGAAAAAATGGCAAACGCACTTGGAAAATAAAATTTTACGGTTTAACGACATGAACGCGCAGCTCACGAGGATAGTTATCGATTTTATAGCCGAAGTGACGAGTTGGACGAGCGAATTCGAACGAGATATCTCCGATCGTACTACAGGAGGAGTTTCTCTCGAAACGCTCACGCGAGGCGTTCGAATAGCTCGCGACGTAAAAGCCACTTTGGAACTTTTCCTTCACTTGGACAACACGTTTTCAAAAGATGCCACAAAACAGAAGAATATACCACAAGACAACAAAAGACGCGCTCGATTGCGTGCATATGGTCAACTCGCGGAGCTTTTAGAGACGACTCGTGCGTGTTATGCGTCCAAACAAAATGAACTCACTTTGGAGGTAAAAATTAAACGCACTTTTTCTCCAAATTTAAAATTAACACATTTACCTACAGATTTCCCAAGTTTTTACGGAAAATTTACAGTCATTAGATTTAATTGTGGTACGTTGATTACTTTAAAATTCAAATTTCGTTTGGGAATAAAGTATTAATTAATTTTTTACAAAAACAGAAAAAAGCAAAATCTAGTTTACTCGAAGAAATTAATTTAGATGATAAAAAATCAGATCTATTAAGATCTGGTGGTCACGAAGGTATTTTATATGATGCATTAGATGCGTGTTTGCTAGCAGGTATGTATTAAATTAATCGCATGAAAAAAATTAAAAATTAAAAAATTAATTATTTTTTTCCTCAGAACGATTATTGGCCGATGATTTCTTCAATTTCCCGAAATTAGGACTTTTAAAATTAACAACAGATATTATTAAAACTATTAAAGTGAAAGAACGTGTTTTTTGGGGAAATATATCGCAGACATTTGAATATTTGGAGATTGTTGCGGATTTAGACTGCGCAATAAAAATTTCCTGTGATTCGTCTTGTTTGTTTAGCGTCGCCGAAGAAGCGTTACCGGTGGTGTTGAGTGATATCTGTGCTCATTCGGAGCAATGTTATCGGTTACCGGCGATTGTGAACGCATTCGCGTCTCCGATAAAATATTTGTTGGCGGATGAAATGATTGCGCAAGAGTTTGGGAAGGAAGTTGTGGTGAGAAGTTTGCGCTCTGAAGTGGTCGAAAAGTTGGTACGAGAAATCGAGAGCGATTTGCGCGAAAACGTTTCGATGCAATGGAAACACAAGAGTTTTTCGAGTGTTGAAGGGAATAAGAGCGCGTATGCACACGTGTTCCTCGGTATACCGCCGTTGGACGCGAGCGGTGGTGCTGCTCTTTTCTCCCTCAAAGAGGAAGTTCAAGCTGATTTGGCTAAGTTGCTCTATGAAAAGGCAGCCTCGTCTCGCAGCGAATGGAAAATGTATTCCGAAATTCGAAGCATTGCATTGGCGAAGTACGATTTGGACTTATCGGAAATCGATGAACTTCCTCCTGCGGCGACAACTTCCGTGAAAGATACTACCGGCGCGAACACAACTTCCATCGACGTGTTGGACGTTGTTCGAGACATTCGCTCGTTTTGCGTTCGATATAACTACAATATGAACGCGCAAACGTTCATCGAAAAATCTTCCTTGGCGAAGGAAAAGACTTTGTTGAGTACTTTATCCATAAAGCGCGTCTCAGAGTCCATCCGAACGCACGGCACTGGGGTCACCCACGCGGTCATAAACTCCGCCTATCGGTACCTCGCCCAAAGGTTCCAAATATTTTCGCAGTTTCTGTACGAAGACCACGTGAAGTCTTTGCTTCAAAAAGAGAAACAAGCGCATTCGGAGGAGAAATTCGAAGAATATCCCGTCGTTCGAGGCATTCATTTTCTCCATGAAATGCGGAAACTCGGGGTTGCGGACGATGGTCTCAGTTTCCTGGATCAGTTTCGAGCGCTCTTGAGTGAAATGGGAAACGCTCTCGGCTTCGTGCGCATGATACGGCTCGGCACGATGCGTTATTCCTCCAAAGCGAACGAGTTTGCCACGCGAACGAAGTTTGAGAGTGAAAAGAACAACGACGAGAATGAACATCCAAACTTTGAGTTTCTCGCTCGAGAATCCACGTTTCACGACTTCACTGTGAACGCTTCCAAGCAACTTGACGCCGAAATCGAATCTCTGCGAAGTAACAGCACGGAGGGCACCGATTATTTCGAAGTTTTGACGAACATATTCTCGAGCGAGCTTCAAAGCGATACGAACAAGCACCTGAACGCTTTCTTCTTGATCGTTCCGGCGTTATGTCTCTCCAACGTGGACGCCATGTACGTTTCCAAGCAAAAGCTTCAGAAAGCGTCGGAAACGGTCGCGTCGCCCTCGTCCTCAAAAATCGAAACTCAAATGCTCCTCAATCAATCGTGTTTCACCGACGACGGTTTCGCGTTAGGCATCGCGTACGTCTTAAAAGTCTTGAATCAAGACTCAAATTTTGATGCTTTGCACTGGTTCGAAAGTTGCGAAAGCTATTACCGTTCCGAGAAGGTGGAAACCGCGAACAAGGCGGAAGAAGAAGAAGAACGCGCTTTACGATTGAAAAGAATCGAACAGTACGAGAGGGAGTTTCGCTTGTTAGAGTTCACTTTCGCGGGCTCCAGAGCGTTCTTCTCTTCAGTCGAAGATGATGAAGTTTAATAATACGAAGAAGAAGAGATGATGAGAAAGAAGATAAAACGACAGTCTTCGTGAGAGGATAGATATTATGATTTCTATTTTCTTTGATGAAAAATTCTTCTCAAATATTTGCCCCAAAACAACCCCCCCTCCTTCCTTCAT
>Ga0209091_10001880_pt1 | contig 18055 bp, 14 predicted proteins | sample ArcticOcean_MG_C_6_FD_187438 | JGI IMG/M metagenome (GOLD analysis project Ga0209091, IMG submission 187438) | Marine microbial communities from western Arctic Ocean - ArcticOcean_MG_CB8_128 (SPAdes) (version 2) | ecosystem: Environmental > Aquatic > Marine > Oceanic | place: Arctic Ocean...
GGATTGCGGCCTCGTTGAACCAGACGCTGTAGATGCCGGGACCGGTGGATGGGCAAAATGGGCGCAGGGGAGCGAAGACGCAAGACGTCTGTGGAGCATGTCTGAAGAAATGCTTGGCGAGACCTTTAATGTATAAAGGCTCAGGCCGCAATCGGCTAGGCTAAAGCCCGCCAAGATGTTGATATTCGCGCGGTGGGAGCACCGGAACTGGGTCGCTAATTGGGAAGTTTGCTAGAACGACCGTGACCCTAAAGTGGATGGACGTAATTTAAGCAGACTGAAAAGATGCAAATATCTTAGTTTGCGAAATGACAGTTATTTAGCTTTTACTCAACGGCCAAAATTAGTTAAATTTCGGTCATCACTAATGAGGTCCCTGCATGAAAGATGCACCAGAAGGCTATAATGTCGATGCGGTCGAAGCATGGATAGCCAGAAATATTCCCAGCCTTTCTCCACCATTTGAGTGGATAAGATTGGAAGGCGGACATTCCAATCTTACCTATAAGCTTGAGGATGGTAATGGCAAGGAGGCCGTCATCCGAAGACCACCTCAGGGTCAGCTACTACCTAAAGCACATGATATGGGTCGCGAATGGTCTCTCATCTCTGCACTTGGACCAACTGCCGTCCCGGTGCCAGAAGCACTTGGGTTTTGCGAAAGCCATGATGTTACAGGCGCATGGTTCTATGTGATGGGCTGCATCAATGGTAGGCCACTTTACAACAATGAAGAAACAGAGGAATGGATACCTGAAGTAAAACGGGTCACGCTAGCGAATTCATTTGTTGATGTTCTTGCAGACCTCCATTCTCTTGACCCAGATGAAATAGGCCTTAGCGACCTAGGTAAAAGAGATAGCTACGTTGGACGGCAACTCAAAACCTGGTATCGATCATGGACTTCATCAATTGAGGGCGCTGATTTTGATGATGCGCGCGCCCACGACCTACAGCAGTTTTTCCTCGATAACCTTCCAGAACAAGAAAAAGCGAGGGTTGTACACGGGGACTACGGATTGCACAACTGCCTGACCGGACCAGATTGCACAGTGGCGGCAGTTGTAGACTGGGAAATTTCCACGCTGGGAGATCCTCTCGCTGACCTTGCTTATGCCCTGAACTTCTTTCCAGACCCTTCCGATACAATCCCGATTTCTCCAGAAGCTGCTACAGCTGTTCCAGGCTTCCCAACGCGGACAGAGATGGCCGCCAGATATGGATCTAGGACCAAACGAGACCTTTCAAACCTAGACTACTACACTGCCTTCAACCGTTGGAAATCGGCTTGCATCGTCCACGGCTTGTACGCGAGATATATGGAAGGTAAGAAAAGCTCAGAAGGTGTAGATCTGGAACACATGCGAAGCCGAATTGATGGTTCCCTCGTGCTAGCAGAAGAGGCAGTTAACAGGTTGTAAGGCCGTTCTTGAAGAAAGACCTCGGGAAAAACCACCGATACTTAACTAGTAACGTTCGAGAGTTATTGGCAGATTGTCTTTAGGCTTTGAGATGGGCGATTGTTGCACGGGCATGCGGTAATTAGCGGGCACACTGATGCGATAGTTTCGTAGCAACTCAGCGATGACCAGCTTAATTTGCATGTCGGCGAAGTGCAGGCCAATACACATATGCGCTCCGCCACTAAAAGGTACCCAGCTATAGTTGTGCCGTTTGTGCTCAGCTCGCCCCGGACTAAACCGCTCCGGATCAAACATCGTCGGATTGTCCCAGTACTCCTCCATGTAGTGAGTATGAATAGGATAAGTAATCACCAAAACATCAGAAGGTATGAGATAACCATTGTGTTCAAATGCTCGATTGCTGAACTTGGGTAGGGTCGACAGCGGCGGATAAAGCCTTAAGGTTTCTTTGATTACCCAATCGGTTTGACTCATTTTTGCCAGGCTTTCGTGTGTTAGGGCGCCCGCGCCAAGTGAATGAACCTCAGCGCGTAATTTTTGCTGCCACTCAGGATGCTTGGCTAACAAGTAAACCATACTCGTCAGCGTGCTGGTCGTTGTGTCATGAGCGGCCATCATCAGGAAGATCATATGATCGACGATCTCCTGGTCCGTATACCTATTGCCCTCTTCGTCCTCTGCGCGACAGAGAAGCGCAAATAAGTCTTGGTCTTTACTCGCACGTTTCTGAACGATTTGACTCAAAAAATAACGACACATGAACTTACGTGCCTGAATGCCGCGATACAATATCGTTCCCGGTATGGCGAGAGGAATTCGAGGCATAGAAGCGGCGACAGTTGCTTCGAACGCCTTGTTCAGCTTGTTCGCGCCGCCACCTAGGTCCATCCCTAAAAAAATCGTTGCCGCAAGATCGAGAGTCATCTGTTTAAAGGCGGGATAAGCCGCTAATTCCAACTTCCGAGAATCGCCCCATGCAGTCATGGTTCCCTCAACTTGAGGAATCATTTGTGTCAGATAACCTTGCATGGCCTTACTTTTGAAACCCGCTTGCATGAGACGTCGGTGGTATCGATGATCGGCGCCATCACGAAGCATTAAACCGTTAGGGAAAATGCGACCAATAATCATATCCCAAGCCTTCTTATTGGAAAAAGTTTGGTCGGGATTTATCAGGCACAGTTGCGCTGCGTCCGCGCCAAACAAGTGTACGATGTTCACGCGCCCCGCCCGCTGCATGACGACGTCACCGAATCGCTCGCGAAGGTGCTGGCCGTGCTCAAGCGGGTAATTATAGCTTTGCTTGATGAATTTGAGCGTTTCAAGAAAGCTGATATTAATCGGTTCGGGTGTGATTAGAGCGTTGGTCATTTTATATGACTAAGGGTGATCATGAGTGTCCTCGATTCTGCCACAAGACGTGACGTATTGTTGGTGGTCAAATTTCACTTACGGATCACCGATTGTTCAAAAACTGTCTATTTCCTTGAGGCAGGACTAATGACAAGCGAAAAAAGTGCCTGATTATCGATCTTCAAACACGTAAAATAAGCTAATGCATCTGATTTCTCGCTTTTCGTTGTTTTTAGCCCTAGCTACTATCTGTTTTTCCACGCTCGCTGACGAATCGATGCGGGCATTAGAGAAGCAGGGCACGAACCTTCGCCTGTCAGGAAATTTTGTCGCAGCGAAAATTATCGAGAACGAACTTATTGCTCGTTATACCCAACCCGCTGGGCATGTGTTTGCCCTTAATAGCATTATTACCCAACTGACATGGGATGAAACAGAGACACTATACGACGAAGCGCTGGTTAACCACGCTTCCAAAACGCTCGATTGGTGCGAACCACGCCTTGAGTTTGAAGAGGTCGGCGCAACGGCCAACTATTACTGCGGTCAGGCTAACTTTGCCCTGTCTTTCCACCACGCTCTAAGAGGAAACTACTACCAGGCTGGGAAACGAGGCACTGCCAGCATTGACTACCTAGAAACTGCCCTGACCATGGACCCTGCCCTGATAGATGCGAAAATGCACCTAGGCGTTGGCTACCACGTAGCCGACAACTTACCCCCCTTCATAAAAATGTTCAGCCGAGTATTGTGGTTTATCCCAACAGGAAATTCCGAGAAGAGCCTTCCATATCTACTGGACGTTATCGAGGATGGGGACCAATACAGGGATGTCGCACGCTACATTTATAGTATTCTCCTCCTCGAAACACCTGAGCTAAGACCAGAAGCGAGCATTCAACTTCAGCAACTGGTGGCTCTCTATCCCGCGAACTCTCGTTTCCAACTGAGGCTCATGTCGCTCTTAATTATTATGGACGATTACCACGGTACCTTGAGGACTATTTCTGGATATCTTGATATACGCAAAAGCCCAGCCGAACCAGATCTAAGCCTTACTAAGATATGGAAGGTCCGCGCCTATCTCGGACTAGGCAAAACCCAACTCGCCGCGAACACTTTTAACGAAATTAGCGCGGTATTTCGTGATGCAAGAGACGACCTACCGAACTGGGGTGTCGCTTGGTATGTTCTAACGGACGGACAATTACACGATCTAGCTAGCCGTCGAGATCAAGCTCTGGGTGCTTATCGCGAAATTTTATCCATCGCTAAAGACACCTACGTCAGTGACAATATACTAGAAGCTGCACGCGCCGGCTTATCTGAACCCTACCAGATTCAGCCAAAGCCATAGACATTTATGATCAGCGTCATCATTCCCTGCATGAACGAAGAACAAAGCTTAGGTATGCTGCTTGCACAATTAAGCGAACAAAAAGATATCAGCCTAGAAATTCTCGTCGTTGATGGGGGCTCTACTGACAAGACGACCGCGCGCGCTGCGGCACTCGGCGCAACAGTAATACATTCCCAGCGAGGTCGGGGCTGCCAGCAAAATGTCGGCGCTGCCAAGGCAGCGGGAGAACACCTCCTGTTCCTGCATGCAGACAGTCGACTTGAACACAACTGCCAGCTATCCCAGGCGCTGTCATTAATAGAAAAAGCGGAGAAACGAACCGCTGGGCATTTTCAGCTGCAATTCGAATCTGACAGTACTCCTGTTAAAGAACGTCTTCGTCTATTCGAATATAAAACTCAATTGAATAGAGAAGGGACCTTTAGCGGTGACCAGGGGCTGCTGATTTGCGCAAATGATTTCAGGCTAATGAGAGGGTTCTCAGAGAAATATCACTTTTTAGAAGACAAGGAGTTTGCAGCACGCTTCACCGCTTATGGCCAATTCACAACACTACCTTCAACCCTGTACACGAGCGCAAGACGCTTTGAGCAAGAAGGACTCGAAGAACGACTTATCCTAAATACTCTGATCATGACCATGTTTCACCTGGAGAGTGAATACTTTTTTCATCGCGCCGGCGATGCCTATCGAGATAACAACCCCAACGGAACGCTCAATCTCTCCCCTCTGTTTGATCTCGCACACAAATCTGTTTTCCATCAGGGGTTATCCAATGGGCTCGTTCACCTCTTTTTGATTGGCCGATACGCCACAAAGAATCTTTGGCAGGTAGGCCTACCGTTCTATCTAAAAAAGAACAAAGCAGAACTCTGGCTGAGGCGCCACGATCGTTTTTTAAAACCGCTGACAGATAATCTAGCAGGATACTTCCTAGCGACCCTGATCGTACTTACCTGGTTCTATTCGTCGCGTTTTAGACTGGCTCTGAAAAAAAAGTTTAAAAAAAGCTAACCTGTTTTCTGCTGGAAGATTGCTATGGCCGAAGTCCAGCACGGCATCATCGAGGTAAGAAAATCTCAGAACGACTAGGTCTGATCGCGGCGTAAATATATCGTCCCTTGATAGCGATATGCTGGTCATCGGCTCTGTTACTGCCGTCATGTCTAAATCATTCGAAAAATACTGAGAGAGCGAACTCGATCTTTTTTGTTAGGAAATGAAAGATGACCAAAAAATCATAGCGACCAAGTCCATTGCAATCCCAGATATTAGTTACCTGCAAGAACCTACAGCCATGTCCTCTGCTATTTGCAAAATCGAGCCATAATTCATGGGTTGCCAACCCCTGCGCCCACCGCTTTTATAAGCGGATGTTCACTGATAAAAGCGAAGGTTTTGTACTGCTTTCTAATACTATACCGAGAAAGCACGCTGGGAGGGGTAACGTCTAAAAGTTAAACACTCGATATGTCGACATGCGCGACGTCTTTAGTGTCACTGCCCTTCCTCGCCAACGGTAACCGTTTATTTATAGGCCAGGGCTTCACTCACTCTGGCCGCTCTAGCGAATTAGTCTTTCCAAAAAGTGGTCTTCCAAGAGGCACTGTCCACATCCAGAATCGCATCAGAATGCTCTGCAACATCTTCCCAGGTCGCATCAAGGTCTAACTCCACGCCTTTATTGGAGAACACCATATCTGAGGCAAACCGTCCTCCTGCCGCCTGAATGATGCGACCGTTTGGCGCATCCTCAGAAACCATGTAGAGAACAGCGGGACTAACCAATTTTGGATGGCTTTTTTCGTCAGGCTCATCCGCATCAATTTCACTGCCGGGAATACTCGCCGTCATCCTGGTCGCAGCGCCTGGGGATAAACAGTTTACGTGGATGTTGTGTGATGCACCTTCACGGGAGAGGTTGTTCATCAGACCTACCATTCCCATTTTCGCTGCACCATAGTTGGATTGGCCAAAACTGCCTAAAACACCGGAAACCGAAGATGTGAACATAATTCGGCCATAGTTCTTTTCGTACATGATCGGCCATGCATGCCAAGTCACATATGCAGATCCGTTTAGGTGAACGTTGATCACCAGATCCCATTCATCAAGTGTCATCTTCTTAAACGATTTATCTCGCAGGATACCGGCATTATTAATCAAGATGTCAACGGTGCCATATTCCTTGACCGCAGTCTCAACAATACGTTTAGCTCCTTCTCTATCTGATACAGAGTCCTTGTTTGCTACAGCCTGGCCGCCGGCCGCGAGTATTTCTTCTACAACAAGGTCGGCAGCATCGCTCTTACCCGATCCGTCCACAGAACCACCTAGGTCATTAACTACAATTTTAACGCCCAGGTCCGCCAGTAACAGCGCGTGTTCCTTTCCAAGACCACCACCAGCACCAGTGATAATCGCGACTTTTCCATCAAAACTCATAGTATTTACCTTTTTGTATTTCTATCGGTTCGTATTAAGACATGCCAATCGACAGTAGATTCTGAAGCGGTTCGTATAGCTCTTCAATATAGGCTGCGTCTTCATCTTCCAGCCTTATTGATGCCGATTCCATGAGTTGCATCAACTGCTCTACCCGGGATACGCCTACAATAGGCGAAGTGATCTCTGGTTTGTTACACATCCAGGCCAACGACATCTGCGCTGGTGTTTTCCCGTATTTCTCAGCGACCTCGACCACTCTATCCGCAATCTTAAAATCCATGTTACCTTTATAAAGACTACCCGTCCTCGCCTTATCCTGGCCCTTCGAGCGATTCGTTGTTCCTGCATCCAGGCTTCCTTTGTAAGCGCCAGTCAATATTCCTCTTGCCAGTGGCGACCATGGCGTAATCGCGATACCTTGATTCACGCAATAAGGGATCATTTCACGCTCTTCTTCCCTGTAGATCAGGTTGTAATGATTTTGCATGGATACAAATTCAGTCCAGCTATTTAACCTTGCAGTCATCTGTAGCTCGGCAAATTGCCATGCGAACATCGAAGAGCCTCCTAGATAAAGAACCTTCCCAGCCTTCACAAGATCATGAAGTGCTTCTAGCGTTTCCTCGATGGGGGTTGGCACATGCATAGGAATACCATGCGGATGTCGATGGATAACAAGATGATCAATATAGTCAACGCCTAACCTTTTTAGACTAGCATCAACGCCTTCCATAATGTGCTTGCGAGACAACCCCCCTTGATTCGCCCCGGGTCCGAGAGGCATTGCAACCTTAGTGGCCAGCACATAGTCATGACGGGGCAGGAGTTCTCTGAGCAGTTTACCCACCACCTCTTCGCTAGAGCCCAGTCCATATATATCAGCACAGTCAAAGTAAAAGAGACCATTATCAATCGCCGCCTTGAAAATTGGCCGGACATCATCCGCTCCTAGCGTCCAATCTCCCTGATGCCCCTTTCCCGGCTCTCCGAAATTCATCGTGCCGAGAGCGATTTCGGAGACTCTTAGCCCCGAACGACTCCCCAACTGGACCGATTTCAACATTTTTGGCTTTTCCCCATGACAACAAAGCGACGATATTACCAGCCGATGGTGATGGTCCGCATCTGCTATTACAATGCTTGATAATCTTCATTTTTAATTACTACTATCTGGACACAATATGACCTACGAAACGCTGATTTTTGAAACAACAGACAGTATCGCTACGATTACCCTAAATCGACCAGACGCAGCCAACGCTATGAACCCATTGATGGCTAGGGAACTGAGCGCTATCGCCATTAAGTGCGATGAATCTCCAGGCATCCGCGCTGTGGTCATTCGCGCGACGGGGAAAATGTTTTGTGCCGGTGGTGATCTCGGTGTGTTCGGTGAAGCTGGTGACGGCGCCTCAGCACTCATCAAGGAAATGGCCGGCGATCTGCATATGGGTATCTCAAGACTCGCAAGAATGAACGCACCGGTGATCGCTGCCGTTAATGGCACGGCAGCAGGTGCCGGCTTCAGCCTGGCCCTATCAGCAGATCTAGTGATTTCTGTAGACAGCGCAAAATTTGTGATGGCTTATACCAATGCAGGACTTTCACCGGACGGGAGCTCTTCGTACTTTCTGCCCAGACGTGTCGGCGATCGCAGGGCTCGTGAACTGATGCTGACTAACCGAGTATTAACCGCAGACGAGGCCCTAGACTGGGGCATTGTTAACCAGGTTGTGGCAGAAGCCGACCTTGATGAAACGGTAGGGAAACTAGCAAACAAAATCGCTGCCGGACCGACGCTCGCTTACGGACAGGTTAAAGCACTACTGAACGCATCTTTTGACAACGGACTGGAAACACAAATGGAACTTGAATCCAGGGGTATTGCAGACATGGCAAGGTCACGGGATGGGAAGGAAGGCATCCAGGCATTCCTTGCTAAACGTAAACCAGAATTCAAGGGCAGCTAAACAACCACACTAAAAGGGAAATAGCATGCTTAACGAACTTAATGGTGTCGACCTCACCCCGGATTTCCATGACTTGGTATCTTGCCCCGTTCATAAGAGCGAACCATGCACCTGCTGTTCTCCCGCTTTTTCGATGATGGCGGACCTGGCTGACTGGGACGCAATGATCAACCCTCAAGCTTGGAACGCCTCTGGTAAAAACAGAGAGATTTATGCCCCGACCTGCACGGTCGTGTTTATCAACGCAAAGATTCTGACGATGGACGAGGCGTTCAGCGAAGCGACCTGCATTGCTATCAAAGGTGAGAAAATCCTTGCCGTCGGAGACCGCGATGACATGGACAATCTAGATGAGTCCGATGTTGAGGTCATAGATTGTGCTGGCAAAACAATCCTTCCCGGGTTTGTTGAGCCACACTTTCATTTCCTACCTTGCTCCACAATGGAAGAGATAGAAAACATTGGGCCTTTCCGGTTCGACACCGTGCAAGGTGCACTGGATCGATTAAAAGAGCTTTCTGATACCGCGAGACCAGACGACTGGATTATGGGGCGACAATTTGACCCTTCCTTACAGGGAGGTCCTGACCTACTTACGCGGGATCTGTTAGACACTGTCTCCACTAACAATCCAGTGTTTGTTTACAACGCTTCCCTGCACTTTGCTTACTGCAACAGTAAAGCCCTCGAGATAGCCGGAATCACAAGAGACACACCGGACGACCCCCACTCGCCCTATGGCAGAGATGAAAACGGCGAGCCCAATGGCGTTTTGATAGGCGGCAAGGCCCTGGGCAGCGTGGCAAAACACAACCATGCGGCAAGGGACATTGATCTTATCTCGAACAGCCTTAAGGTTATTGAACGGGCAAATAGCCTCGGTGTCACTATGTTCTGCGACCAGGCGACGGGCATGACACGAGGCGTCAAAGAGATTGATGTCTACAACGCGATTGCTGAATCAGGGCAAATGACCGCCAGGCTACGCTACTCACTAAGCTACGGCATACAGGAGAAGTGGGATGCAACAGGTATCGCCTGCGGCGACGGTGATGAACTGGTTCGCTGTACCACATGGAAAATAGTATCTGACGGGTCAAACCAAGGGTTTTCCGGTTTACAGCGTGAGCCTTATCTTTACCGGGAGGACAAGGGGATACCCTATGTCGATCCTGATGATCTAAAAGCCATGGTGCTGGACCGAGCTAGCAAGGGCTGGGCTCTCGCGATTCATGCGAATGGCGATTTGGCCATTGATAACACACTGGATGCCTATGAAGCAGCTTTCGATGCGGGTCTCCTGACCAATACACCCTGCAGGATTGAACACTGTTCCATCCTTCACGATGAGCAAATTGATCGAATGGCTAAGATGGGTATCTCACCGAGTTTCCTTATCGGGCATGTTTATTATTGGGGTCAGGCTATGCGCGACAAGGTGTTTGGTCATGCCAAAGCCAGCTTGCTAGACAGAACAGGGGCCTGTGAAGCCAAAGGTATCAGATGGACCATACATTCAGATGAACCAGTAAGTGAAATGGGACCACTGCGTTGTATTGAAAATGCAGTGACCCGAAAAATGTGGAAGGAACCTGAGACTATTCTTGCTCCAGAGGAATGTATATCTGTTGAGGCAGCGTTACGCGCGGTCACTAAGGATGCAGCCTGGCAGTGTCATTCAGATCACGAAGTAGGCACGTTAGAATCAGGAAAATTTGCAGACTTAGTCGTCCTTGAGACCGACCCTAGGGAGGGAGACCCAAATGGCATTGGAAAAATCAAGGTTCTGGAAACTTGGATGGGCGGGCGAAGAGTTTACTCCCGCTAACCTTGGCCATTAGAGCGACCTGGTCGCGGTAAAATCGCCCACCACAATTTGTCAATGCATCACTTCTAATCTTGGTAGCGCCAGCATATTTTGAAGGTAAAACAATGTAGGATAATAATTCATCGCACTCGCAGCAAATAACCCAAGTTGGAATCACAAACTGTGAAACAATAGAAATGGACGTGTTGGTTCGAGCAACTAGTATCTTTTTCGATAGCGGTTATTTAAACCAAAAGTAGATCGTGCTCCGAGAGATTTAGCTTTTGGGAGGTTTCAAGGAATTTACTTAAAGTAGGTGAAGTTATGCGTTATTCAGATTACCTGAACGCTGTGTCTTTTAGACACAAGACTATTAGTTACAACTCGCTCGCGCCGAAGTTAGAACCAGGCAGAGAAGCGCCCGTTGGAAACATCCAAATTTCGATGCGCCAGTCGTGGGCATTGGTCTGGCCATACTGCTCCTCCCGTATTATGGAGCAGGTAAAGTCTGTAGTGCCGCTAGCGGTTTACTTGGTTTTGTTTCAAATCCTAGTTTTAAAACACCCTCTTGAATCTGCGGTGATGCTAGGAGGCGGCCTCGTTGCAGTCATAGTTGGGCTAGCTGTCTTTATGGAAGGGTTAAGCACCGGGCTCATGCCTTTTGGTACGATTATCGGCGATAGCTTGCCTAAAAAAGCCTCGATGCCCGTAGTGTTATTAATTATAGGGATGCTGGGCGTGGGTGTAACCTTTGCCGAGCCAGCTATTGGCGCTCTACAAGCCTTTGGCGGCTCCATTGATGTTAACTCGGCTCCGTATCTATATGAGCTATTAAACAACTGGACACTTCCTCTAGTGCTAATGGTGGGAGCAGGTGTGGGATTAGCTGCGATCCTGGGAACAGTGCGCTTTGTTCGTGGTTGGTCTCTTAAACCAATGATTTACTGTGCGCTCACCCCTGTACTGTTACTCACTGGCTACGCCTGGCTTGACCCTAATTTGCGATCTATTTTAGGTCTTGCATGGGATTGCGGTGCCGTAACAACGGGGCCGGTAACAGTCCCTTTGGTTTTGTCACTTGGGATTGGTATCGCAAATGCAGCAGGTAAAGGCGAGTCTTCTCTGTCGGGTTTTGGCGTGGTGACTTTAGCATCGCTGTTCCCTATTCTCGCGGTACTGATCCTGGCTATATTCTTGTCATTTACGATCAGTCCAGAAGCTATTATTGAGGCAGCATCTGTTGCAAAAACAGCTGTAAGTGCAGACCCAACGGTCTGGGAGAGAACGCCCATGTTGGAAATAATCACAGGCGTCCGAGCGATCCTTCCACTGGTCTTATTTTTGATGTTCGTTTTGTTTGTTGTGCTTCGCTCTAAATTACCTAACAAAATGGTAACCATTTATGGGTTGACGTTGAGTATTGTTGGGATGTGCATTTTTAACGTTGGTCTCACCTATGGCCTCGGTGCTATTGGCAGTCAAACTGGAAGCGTATTACCGGCGGCTTTCATGGAACTTCCCGTAAGCCAGTTCTCGCCCATTTACCCTGAATTAGTTGGTCTGGCAATTGTTATAGGATTCGCCTTTGTACTTGGATTTGGTTCTACCTTAGCGGAGCCAGCTCTAAACGCTCTTGGTGTTACTGTACAAAATCTGACAAACGGCGCGTTCAAAAAATCAATGCTCATGTATAGCGTAGCCAGCGGTGTGGCTGTAGGGATAGCCCTTGGGATAGCTAAACTGGTGCTAGGTTTCGATTTAGCAACTGTTCTTATACCTCTCTATCTTCTAAGCATTGTTCTAACCATATTCTCTACTGAAGAATTTGTTAACGTAGCCTGGGACAGCGCTGGAGTTACGACAGGACCCGTGACTGTTCCTTTAGTGCTCGCTATGGGGCTAGGATTAGGAAGTGCGGTCTCAGCTGTTGAGGGTTTTGGCATTTTATCTCTAGCTAGTATCTGTCCAATTCTAGCGGTGCTTGCTATGGGTTTAGCAATACAATACAAAAACCGCGTTAACCAACCAGATAATACTAAGACATTGGAGGCTGCATTATGAGCGCGAGAAGCATTACCTATTTATCTGATGCGCACATGATTACTTGTGTAGTTCAGAAGGACTTGGCTGAAGATGTTTTAGCTGCCGCAAAGAATATGGGAGCCCAAGGGGCGACAATTAGTTATGCAAGAGGCACTGGTATACGAGAGCGAATGGGCCTTCTCGGCGTAACCATTGATGAACAAAAAGAGGTCATTCGTATTATTGTTTCGGAAGAACAGGCAAACCTAGTATTTGAGGCTATGTTTTTGGCTGGGAAATTAGATACGCCTGGTGCCGGGATCATGTACATGGCTAAGCTTGACCGTGTTGCGACCTACGTGCCTGAAGAAATACTGCAACCTGAAAGTAATTCATAGGAGGCGAAATGCTGGTAGAGATTGGAGCGCTAGTACATAAAAGTTGTGGGCCTGACGTCCTGGAAGCACTAAGAGACTCGGAAGGTGTGGCAGCCACTTTTATAGAGCCAGGTCGATCTAACGACCTTTTTGACGACAGACAATTTGGGGAGTTCGGGGAAGCCGCAATTATCACCATACTTGCTGAGGAGGAACACAAGGACGCAGTTTTTGAAAAGCTCCACGCTGCTTGCGGCTTGGAGAATAAACCCAGAGGCCTCATATATATGACTCAGGCAAGCGCCTCCCTCTAAATTTAAGGCTTAGATTTAATTTTAGCTGGGAAAGCCAGCGTTTAGGAGTTCTTAAAATCGATACTTGGATGTTGGTCTATTCGCTAACTGGGTTGTTGGCGGTCGCTGTATTGTTCGTCCCTATCTCTCAGTCTATAAAGCTACCCTACACCGTTATATTAGCGGCCCTTGGGTTAGCGATGGGAGCAATCGGGATGGCCTTCCCTCTAGACGGCAATGGACCGATTGAAAATTGGTTTAAAGGCGCTACGAGCCTAACTCTTTCATCTGAACTCATATTATTTTTGTTTTTACCCTTGTTGGTTTTCGAGGCCGCACTCTCACTTAACGCAAGAAGATTAATCCAAGACCTTGGCGTTATTCTACTTCTAGCTATCGTGGGCTTAGTTATATCGACCTTCATTGTCGGCGTTGCTGTGTCAACTGCAACAGGCGTCGGGCTAATGACCTGCCTATTGTTGGGAGCCATTTGCTCAGCGACCGACCCAGTAGCGGTAGTGGGCGTTTTTAAGGATGTAGGAGCTCCTAAGCGTTTAGCCACGCTTGTAGAAGGCGAGAGTCTATTTAACGATGCGACCGCATTAGTTCTGTTCGTTATTATTAGCGGATTGATGGTCGATAACGCTCCGCTAGAGTTGCTGCCTGCGACACTGCAATTCTTAAAGGTTTTTACGGGCGGCATATTAGTAGGGCTAATTACCGCCTACGTATTCTGTAGGGTAATTTCTTCAGTTAAAAATAGCCCCCTTGTTAATCATGCCCTCAGTGTCGCGATGGCTTATTTCGCTTTCATTTTTGCAGAGCACTATTTGCATGTCTCAGGAGTAATGGCTGTTGTCAGCGCCGGATTGTTCTTCGGTGCCACAACTGACCGAATTCTAAACCACGTTGAAATTCATACGCTCCATGAAGGTTGGGAGCAACTAGGGTTTTGGGCGAATTCCATTATCTTCGTGATCATGGGTATCGTTATCGCAAAGTTCCTGCCGGACCTAGATTGGGGCACGATTACAGCGCTTTTGGTTCTGATCATTAGTGCCAATATTGCGCGAGCAGGAGTGATCTTTGGGCTTCTTGGAGTATTCGAGAGATTCCGGTTGGTTGAACCTGTCTCTAACGCGTACAAGGCAGTTATGACTTGGGGAGGATTGCGAGGTGCGGTGTCGCTGGCCCTAGCTTTGATGGTGCTTGAAAGCAGTGATTTTGGAGACGCGGAAAAGAGCTTTATCGTCGTTTTGGTCAGTCTTTTTGTGCTTACAACGTTGTTTGTTAACGCTACAACGATTGGTTGGCTGATCAGATGGCTTCGTTTGGATCAACTATCTCCGGTTGACGAGGCGTTAAAAAGAAATGCATTGGCTGAGATATATCAGGCTGGGCAAGGGATAGGCAAAGCGCAATTGACCGAAGGCTTATCGAGCACTGAGATGCAGGGAGGCGAAGAGGTTGAGCCGAAGCCGTCTGAGGTCAAAGTAACCCCAGAAGAGTGGGAGGAATTAGGTCTAGCCATGTTCATGGGGTTAGAACGCCGTCACTACAAACAGCTTCTAGACCAGGGCGCTATAGACGGTCAGCTTTTTAGTGAGCTAGTGAATTTTATTGAAGATGCTTTAGATACTGTAAAGCTGCGAGGCACTTCAGGTTTAGTAATGCTCTTGGAAGAAGAGCTAACTTTTAGCTGGGATTTTAAGGCGGCAGTTTTACTTCATAGACGCTTTAAGCTTCTCACACCCCTTAAGAACAGAATCGGGCGCCGCTTTGAATCTTTATCCGCCAAACAGTCCGCGCTCAATCAGATACTTGCAATGTCAGCTCCGGTTCTTTTGAGAGCAACTAGCGACGAAAGGGTTGAAGCTGTTAAGAAAATTTTGCGGGGTAGACGGGAATTAATTGGCCAACAACTCAAAGCCTTAGCCGCACAGTTCCCAACTTATTTCGATGCGTTAGAAAAACGTAGGCTGAACTTAGATGCAGTGAATCAAGAACTTGATGCATTAAATCGTTTGAGTCAGTCTCTAATGGTACCCAAAGACGTTTCCGATCAACTTCAAGCGGATCTCAGCAAAAAGCGGGTAACAGCGAGTAAGATGCCTGTCCTCGACATAACTTTAGACACACACGCCTTGTTACTTAAAGTTCCCTTATTAAAGACGCTTTCCTCAGATCAGCTGATAGGTTTGACTAATAAGCTTACAGCTTCCGTATTTCTTCCAGGAGAGCTTGTCTGTCAAGCTGGAGATCCGGGAGACGCCATGTACTTTATCGTCAGTGGTGCGATGGAGGTAGACTTGGGAGAAGAAGCGGTAGTATTGGGATCTGGTGAGTTTTTTGGTGAATTAGCGCTAATTAAAGAACAACCAAGAAATGCGAGCGTTAAAGCAGTAGGTTTCTGCGAATTACTAAAACTTAATCGTTCGGATTTCGATACTTTTATAACATTGCACCCCAGTGTTCGTGACGAAGTTATGCGTGCAGCCGAGGCTAGAGCCTAGTCTGACTTTCTAGACGGACTAAAAGCTCAGCAGCCTCGATTGAAGGCCCAAGAAAACGCAAAGGTTCGCGTATTTCTTCCCTGCACTTGCGCATAAAAACAGGTGAGCTCTCATGCAGAATGACCCCACCGCTTGAAAAATAAAGTTTGGATTTGGCTACGGTGGGTCGTTTTACATTGCAGCTAAGCTGCGAATAGTAATTAGAATCGGTCGTTAGGAAGACCCATTGGCGAGTTAGCATCGCACTGCTTCAGCCCCGAACGCCTGCAGAGAGCAGACTCTAGTTGAGCAAGATCGAACATAGCGGTCTTCAAGCACCAAGCCTAAATCAATTATACTTTCACGATCCGGCAATAAGAGATCTTAAGCAAGAGACCCAGACACATTCAGTCAGGAAGTCCTAAGACTCGTTTGCTAATAATATTCATCTGCACTTCATTCGTACCGCCATAAATCGTTACCGCCCGATCACGCAGCCACCCCCGCGTGGACTCCGTTTCTTCTTCCGTGAACCCATCACCCTCCCAGCCAACCCCAGAGAGACCTCGTAACTCCGATTTTAGCGACGAGCCATCTTTGGCAACAGTAGAGCCCACAAGCTTAAAGATTGAAGTTGTCGCGCCAGGCGCTTTACCCGACCGACTCTCGTCTGCAACACGCTGAACCGTTAACTGCAGTGATCTCTCCAGCATTGTCTGTTTGGTTATTTTTTCCCTAGCTTCAACGTCGACCAGTTTGCTACCTGAATCTCCTAGATATTTTTTAGCCAAAACGGCGTAGGGGTTAACCGGCCTGCCTTTTTGCTTGGGGCGGACCGATGATGCAGAGCGCTCGTATTGCAGCAGCCTTTTACCCACCGTCCAACCTTTGTTCAACTCCCCTACAAGGTCGTCCCGACGCGCTATTGCACTATCAAAAAAGGTTTCGCAAAAGGGTGACGATCCGGAGATCAACGCAATAGGCTTTACAGTCAACCCCGGCTGATCCATTTCAAGCAATACAAAACTGATTCCATCATGCTTCGCCGCATTCGGGTCGGTTCGTACCAGAGCAAACATCCAGTCAGCGTGCTGCGCGCCCGAAGTCCATATCTTTTGGCCATTTAGCACGAAATGATCACCTTCCATTACAGCCCTCGTCTGGAGGCTCGCGAGGTCAGACCCAGAACCGGGTTCACTGTACCCCTGACACCAGCGAACTTCGCCACTGACAATCTTAGGTAAATGGCACGTCTTCTGTTCATCAGTCCCGAATTCAAGAAGTGTTGGGCCTATCAAACCTAGCCCCATCCCCACCAAAGGGGGTAACGCCTTAGCTGCCGCCATTTCCTGCTGCAGCACTTGGTTCTGCTCGAAATTGAGACCGCCGCCACCGTACTCGGTGGGCCAGGTGGGTGCAGTCCAGCCGCGCTCGACCATTGCATCCCTCCACTTGTCGGCCGCAACATTATTATAAATCTCAAAAGCATCCTCAAAGTGGACCGCTTTGTTGCGCATACTATTGGGACACTTTTCTCCGATGTACGCCTTGACTTGTTTTCGAAAGGCTTGAAGGTCCATTATCGATTCCTTTTCACGCTTTTTTTGATCAATTCGTAGATTAAACGCTAATTGGTGTCGTTAGCCAAGGTTCGACCAAACGTAATTACACCATCAATCCAAGCCATCCCAATGCAGTTGTCTAACCTATAAAAATTGCCCATTGCCACGAGCTATGGTTAATTCCACTCGTAGAAATTTGATGGAGATTAATATGGCCGCAACCGAAACCACAGAACAACAAGAGTTCAGAGAATACTGTAGCGCTTGGCTTAAAGAGCACAAACCTCCAGCGACAAAGATCCCCCTGCCCCAAGCGGCCTACGAGGTGACGTCCGAAGACCATCGCACTTATCTAGTGGACTGGCAGGCTAAATGCTATGAAGCTGGCCTAATCGCGACAGACGTAGCAAAAGAATATGGTGGCCATGGGCACGATAAATTTCAGCAAATCGCGAGTACGGAGGTAAGGCGAGCCAATGCTCCCTATTTCATTAACTGGATCGGCCTCGGCATGGCAGCCCCCACGTTGCTGGCTCACGGTACAGAGGAACAAAGAAAATCTTTTCTACCTCCTATATTCTCTGGCGAAGATATTTGGTGTCAGGGCTTCAGCGAGCCAGGCGCAGGCTCTGACCTAGTGTCCCTTCAAACCAGCGCGGTAAAGGATGGAGACAACTGGGTGGTCAACGGCAGCAAGGTCTGGACCAGCCTTGGTCATTTCGCTAAATGGATGCTGCTGCTCGCGCGGACTGACAAGAACGACAAATACAACGGTATCACCTATTTCATAAGTCCTATGGAGGCTCAGGGCGTTACTGTACGGCCTATCCACAAGATGACTGGCGAGTCCGGCTTTAATGAAGTTTTTCTTGAGGAGGTTGTAGTACCAGACCATTACCGCATAGATGAAGTAGGAAAAGGCTGGCAGGTCGCCATGTCTACACTGA
>Ga0209091_10001884_pt1 | contig 18026 bp, 11 predicted proteins | sample ArcticOcean_MG_C_6_FD_187438 | JGI IMG/M metagenome (GOLD analysis project Ga0209091, IMG submission 187438) | Marine microbial communities from western Arctic Ocean - ArcticOcean_MG_CB8_128 (SPAdes) (version 2) | ecosystem: Environmental > Aquatic > Marine > Oceanic | place: Arctic Ocean...
TTGGCAGTTTTGATTTAATTGAGCCGGAAGGTCGTGCTGTCGAAGTGACCACCTACCTGGAACCCGGTATGTTAATCGCCCCGTCTCTGGCAGATGCCGATACCCGAGGGGAAAACACCGGCGCATATTATGACCCTACCAAATTCGTCACTAGCTACACGGGCGAGGGCATCGCGATGAAGTCGCTGGTTATCGAAGGCCCTTTGAATGACGTGTGGCCGCCGAAGAGCACCCGCGAGCTGTTGACCGGCATTACTTTTGACGAGTCGGGCCAAATTGAACTGTCCAAGCCGGCCATGGATCACATCAACGAGATAGTCGAGACCTTTGCGCAGCGTGCCTTCCGTCGACCACTCGCCGCAGGTGAAGCCAAGTCCTATGCCGACCTAGCGCTACCTTTGTTAGAAGACGGTAGGCCTTTTCTTGAAGCACTGCGTGTGCCACTCAGAACGGTCCTGAATGCGCAGGCATTTCTCTACCAAGACGGTGCCAGCGGCGCTCTGGATGATTACAGCCTGGCCTCGCGCCTGTCGTATTTTCTGTGGCGGAGTATGCCCGACGATGCGCTTCTCGCCGTCGCCGAAGCTGGTCGCTTGTCCGAGCCTGCAGAGCTGGCACGTCAGGTGGAGCGCATGCTCGATGATCCGAAAAGTAAGCGCTTCATCAAGGACTTCGTGGGGCAGGCTTATCGACTCTATGAGATTAACTCAACCTCGCCTGATTTTTCGCTGTATCCCGAATTTAACGACCTCCTAGGTCAGGCTATGGTAGCGGAAACTGAGCTTTTTTATGAGGAGTTGATCCGCGAGAACTTGAGTTTGACGAACCTTGTCCGTGCGGACTTTACCTTCCTGAACCGTCGCCTAGCTGAGCATTACGGAGTGCCGGGTATCGAAGGACAGCAGATGCGCAAGGTGATGCTGCCGGATGACAGCGTGCGAGGCGGTTTTTTGAGTCAGGGCAGTATCCATAAGATCACGGCGAACGGGACGACCACGTCGCCCATACCGCGCGGCAATTTTGTGCTTGCGAATTTGCTTGGCCGCCCAGCACCGCCACCACCACCGAACGTAGGCGGTGTGGAGCCCAACACGAGCGGGACGACTACGATTCGCGAGCAGCTGGCGGCACATCGAGACAGCCCCATCTGCGCGGGTTGTCATAAAACCATCGACCCTCCGGGCTTTGCGCTCGAATCGTTCGATCCTATCGGTGGATTTCGCGAGCAGTACCGGTTTCTCGACGAAATTAATGATGTTAAAGATGTCTCTGGCAACACCGTGTTTACTCCTTTTGGGGTGGGGCTGCCGGTGGATCCCAGCGGCATTACATCTGACGGGGCGTCTTTCAGCGGATTCGCCGATTACCAACAAGTGTTGCTGGACAATGAGATGGATGCGATTTCTTACAATTTAGCGGATCAATTGATAACATTCAGCACCGGGGCGCAGGTCGAGTTTTCCGACCGGGATGCAGTGAACGAGATTCTCAGCTCGACCAAGGGCCAAAATTATCCTTTGCGTACAATAATTCATGAGGTCGTGGCAAGCGATCTATTCAGAAGGAGGTAGTAATGATGAATATTATAAAAAAGGGCAATAAGATAAGTCGACGCACATTGTTACGAGCATCCGGTGTGGCGCTCGCTCTCCCATTTCTCGAGGTGATGCCCGCGTACGGCGCGGCGCAAACTAGGCGGATGGTGAATATCTGTTGCACGCTGGGTTTATACACGCCTTCGTGGTTGCCGAAACAGGAGGGGGCAGACTATGAAGCGACAGAATATCTTAAGCTGATCGATCAGCATCGCAGTCGGTATACGGTCTTTTCCGGACTCTCACACAGTTCGCAATCTGGCCGGCAAGCACACAACTCAGAGATTACCTGGCTGACCTCGGCAATGCATCCGGGCTTGGACGGTTTCAAAAATTCCATTTCCATGGACCAGGCAGCCGCCAATCACATTGGTTATGAGACTCGATTCCCGTCAATTACGCTCGGCACAGACTCTCCGCAAAGCCAGTCCTACACTGCTAACGGTGTAATGGTGCCAGCCGAAGCGAGCCCAGCGGCAGTGTTCAGAAAACTATTTCTGCGAGGTAGCGCAGAGGAAATCAGGCGCGAAACTCAGAGTTTGAATGACGGCGGAAGTATCCTCGACCATTTGCTGGAGGAGGGACGACGACTTAGTAAGCAAGTCGGCGCTTCTGATAAGCACAAACTCAACGCCCACTTCGAGGCGGTGCGCGCGGCAGAGAATCAACTTACAGAGGTAAAAGCATGGACGAATCGTCCCAAGCCAGAGGTTGGCCAGGAGTCTCCAGTTGACATTCCGAACAATACTGACCTCATCGGCCGTATCCAGCTCATGCTCAACCTTATTCCGCTTATTCTCGAGACCGACTCTTCTCGCGTTGTCAGCCTGATGATTCAAGACCATCAGTCAGTGCCGGAAGTTGCGGGTGTAACCAAAGACCAGCATGGGCTTTCCCATCACGGTCAGGATCCGACCAATATAGCTCAGCTTAAGACTATCGAAACAGAGATCATTAAACGTTTTGGTAATCTGCTGACAGATCTTCAGCAGCCCAGCCTCGCTGGGGGTTCGATCCTTGACGAAACGGCAGTCTTGTTTGGCAGTAATCTTGGTAATGCAGCCTCTCATTCCTCCGATCACCTTCCTATTCTCGTTGCAGGCGGCGGTTTTGCCCACGGCAAGCACATTGCGAATACGCAAGAGGAAGATGCGCCATTGTGTGATCTCTTCGTCACTCTATTGCAATCGATGGGCCTTGAAACGGATGCGTTTGGTCAAGGCAGCAAGGCGCTGCGCTGGTCATAGCAATCGATTTATAAGGGAAAACTTATGATTCGCACTTTTTCTGCGCTACTTGCTGTTGCGCTTTTACCCGGCGCCTGTTCAACACAGCCTGAGCAGACGACTGCTCCGTTCGGTGAGTGGCATCATGCTGGTGGCAATCATTTCTCTGACAAATATTCACCCTTAGACCAAATTGATTCGAGCAACTTCGCAGATTTGGAAGTCGCGTGGGACTGGCAGTCGGCAGATGCGAGGATTCCTCGGTCGTTGGCCTCTAACACTGGCCCCTACCGCGCGGCCCCTCTTCTCGTGAATGGGGTCATGTATACCAATACGAGTCTTGGGCAAGTAGCGGCACTGGATCCAGTAAGTGGCAGAGAACTATGGGTTTTCGACCCTGAAAGTTATCTACTGCCCCTAGGGGTGGGTGCTACTTCAACCCGAGGCATCGAATACTGGACCGACGGCCAGATTGAACGCATATTTATTGCGACGCGCGGAAAGCAACTGGTTAGCATCGATATTAAGACCGGTCTGCCGGATAAGAATTTCGGTGATAATGGGTTTGTGGACTTGAGTGGTGATTTCGGCAAGAGCACAGACGAAATTAATTTAGGTAACATCACCCACGGCGCACCCCCGATCGCTGTGGGCAGCTCAGTTATCGTTGGCTCCTCTCTATTCGACTATGTGGAGTTCAATCGCAATCCTCCCGGTCATGTCCGTGCGTATGACGCCTACACCGGCCAATTCAAATGGCGTTTCAACACGATTCCCCAGCAGGGCGATGATTTTACCGAGACGTGGGAAAATGATTCGTGGCGCAATATGGGCAACACCAACGTGTGGACCTTCATGTCGGCTGATGATGAGGCGGGCATTGTTTATCTGCCTATTGCCACCCCTACTAATGACTACTGGGGGGGCACCCGCCTCGGCCAAAACCTGTTTGCCGAATCACTGGTCGCCGTGGATGCCGAGACGGGTGATCGCATCTGGCATTTTCAGACGGTACATCATGGCCTCTGGGATTATGACATTGCCTCGGCCCCCAATCTGGTCGACATCGTGGTTGATGGCCGTCCCATCAAGGCGGTAGCTCAGGTTTCCAAAACCGGCTTCACCTATGTGTTCGATCGTATTACCGGCGAGCCAGTGTGGCCAATAGAGGAACTTCCCGTGCCGCCAAGCAATGTGCCTGGTGAGCGCGCCCATCCTACTCAGCCGCATCCCACTTGGCCACTACCATTTGAGACGCAGGGGATGAGTGAAGCAGATCTGATCGATTTCACGCCGGAAATAGCGGCCGCAGCGAAAGAGCTGGCAAAGAAATATGTGATGGGTCCGATATTTACGCCACCGATTGTGGAAGGCACCGATGGTAAGGAGGCGACTATCTTCATGCCAGGCGCAGGTGGTGGTGCTAGCTTCCCTGGAGCCAATATCGACCCCGAGACTAATATTCTCTATGTGCCCTCTCAAACGCGTCCGTATGCAATGTCATTGGTGCCACCAAATGACCCTGAAGCGGACTGGCCCTATGTCATCCGTGTGCAGCGTAACATTGGTCCTATGGGATTGCCTCTGGGAAAACCACCCTATAGGCGGATTACCGCGATTGACCTCAACACTGGCGAACACGTATGGCAAACCCCTCTCGGTAGAGGACCAGCGAACCATCCTGCGCTGGAGCACCTCAACTTGCCAGATCTCGGTAGCTCGTTTAGGGACTACTCAGCCGAGGGCGGCATCCTAGTCACCAAGACTCTGGTGATTACTCATCTGGCGCAGAAAAACGAGATTGATCCGGATGCAGATGGATCGATCTTGGTTGCATTTAACAAGGAGACAGGTGAAAAAGTCGGGGAAGTACTCGTGGATGTTCGCTTGAACGGCTCGGTAATGAGTTACCTAGCTGATGGCAGACAGCACATCTCCATATCCGGTGGCCGTTTCGATGGTCAGAAAATTTTTACCTTCGCATTACCGCAATAAAAATAATAACCTGAATGTGACAAAGAGATTATATGAGAACCTTAATGATTAAAGTATCGGATCTGGGCATACGACGAGCGGCTAACACACTTCTGATTACACTGTTTTCTGCGCTGCTTCCTATCGCTTCTTTGCACGCTCAGGGCGTAGGCGAAACGAGCTATGATGGAACTACTGCCTGGGGCGATCCGGACCTGCAGGGCCTTTGGACTAATGAATCTCGCACGCCGATGGAACGGCCCGTAGAGCTGGGAAACAAGGCCTTTTTTACAGAGGAAGATGTCCAGGCTATGAGAGCGGCCGCAGAGCCAGCGCCGGTCGACACTATAAGTGACGAAGTATCGGTTCCCGTTGCTGGGGGGAATGTTGGAGCCCATAGCGCAATTTGGCTTGATCAGGGTGAGGCTTTGCTTTCAACGCGGCAGACGTCTCTGATAGTCGATCCGCCAAACGGTCGCGCGCCGCTTAGGGATTCGGCATGGCAAGCTCGGGAAAACCGCTTGCAGCATCTGGAGGATGACTATCTTAATTTCACGCCATGGGATCGCTGCATTACCCGCGGCGTGCCCGGTGCAATGCTGCCAGCCGCCTACAACAATGCCTATCGCTTAATTCAGACACCGGACCATATCGCAATCATGCATGAAATGATTCATGAGGTACGCATTATCCCTCTGGACAAAGCTGATCATAACGATGAGCGAATTAAGTTGTGGATGGGGGATTCAGTGGCGCGCTGGGAAGGAACCACACTAGTCGTAGAGACAACTAATTTTCACGGCAGGGGAATGATCGCAAATAGCGGCGGAGGCGGTCGGCTCAGGGGCGTGTCAGTTACCGAAGATCTCCACTTGGTGGAGCGTTTCACGCGAATTGATGAGGATACTATTATCTGGGAAGTGACGATTACCGACCCGGATATTTATACTCAGCCTTTCACGATTTCCATGCCGATGACCAACGATCCGGATTACGTGATATACGAATACGCCTGTCATGAAGGCAATCAAGCCATTCGCAATATACTCAGTGCCGGCCGGGAACGTGAAAAACGAGAAGCGGCTGAACTTTAGGCACGCAGCCGTTTAGCAACGGAGTCGGCTTGAGAGTGATGCTGCGTTAGTTAAGAGCGTCTAATTTGCTACTTCTTTCCAAACAAATAGGCAGGAAGCACTGTAAATAAAGGCCCGAGACACCTCCAACAGGGTGAACAGCCTTGTATGGCTGTCCAGATGCGTTGTGAGTATGATGTTTGCTGGATATGAATTACTGGGACAGCACGAGATATTACTAAAGATTGGTGCCGAAGGTCGGACTTGAACATCTATTAAAATCAATTATTTATAAAGTTTAGTACAAATTACCCACCATAAACCAATCCCAGATTGGCTTTTACCACTCCATAACCCCCACTTAATTACATCAAAGTGGCACTGACTATCTTCTGTGCTTCATTGTCAACCTATGCCTAAGAACTTCAGGAAGAAAGTGTTAAGCCATCGACGACGACAGTTGCTCTGAGTGTGGCTCCTATAATCGATGGCGGGGTCCTCGCAGCATCGCCCACCTCAGAAAGTAATTGTAAGTGCCTTCCGAGTCTATAATACTGTCTTCACTCAGAATTACTAGAAGAAGAAAATCATGAGAAATAGAATGTCTAATTGCCCTGCTATCCGCCATACCACAGCAGGTATTTTTTTTCGGGCCGCCCAAACCACTCTGGCTGTCTTGCTGGCAAGCATAGTCTTGCTCAGCCCAACCAGTTACGGTCAGGGTAGCGACAGCTTTCCACCGGTTACCGATGCCATGTTGCAGGACCCTGCTCCCAGTGACTGGCTCATGTGGCGTCGTACCCTTGACAGCTGGGGCTACAGCCCCTTGGCTGAGATCAACCGTGACAATGTAGATCAGTTGAGGATGGTATGGACCCACGGCTTGGGCACCGGTACTGGAGAAATTACGCCGCTGGCCTATGATGGCGTGCTCTATGTTCCGCAGCATAATGATGTTATCGAGGCCATCGATGCCCGCACTGGCGACCAGATCTGGGAATACGGCCGCGACCATCCGGAAGGCCTCTATGACTATGTGGGTGGTAATGCCCGCAACAACCGCAACATATCAATCTTTGGGAATCTGATCATCAACACCAGCGATGACGGCTTCGTGTTTGCGCTGGATGCCGAAACTGGCGAAACCGTTTGGGAAACAGAGGTTTTCGATTACAAGGTCAACTCTGGCACCCATAGTGCGGGGCCGATTATTGCCGACGGTCGGGTTATTTCTGGTCGCAGTTGTCGATCGAAGCCTACTTATCCAGGCGGTGGACCCGAGGCCTGCTTTGTCGCCGCCCACGATGCCCTCACCGGCGTTGAGCTTTGGCGCCGCCAGTTGATTCCAAAGCCTGGAGAGCCGGGTTACGAGACCTGGGGCGACGTACCTTACGAGGACCGCCAACACGTGGGTTCGTGGATGCCTGCCAGCTACGATCCGGAGCTGAAGCTGATTATCATAGGCACCTCTGTGACTTCTCCCGCACCGAAATTCTTTCTAGGTGGCGTCGAGAACGATCATCTTTATCACAACAGCACTCTGGCACTGGAGCTTGAAACCGGTGAGATACGCTGGTACTACCAGCACCTCAATGACCACTGGGATTTGGATCATCCTTTTGAGCGCCTGTTGGTGGACACCGCAGTGGCTCCCGATCCAGACGAAGTTGAGTGGATAAATCCAAATTTGAAGGCTGGCGAAGTTCGCAAAGTTATCACTGGCATTCCCGGCAAGACCGGCATAGTTTACACACTTGACCGGGAGACCGGTGAGTTCCTGTGGGCAACTCCTACCGCATTTCAAAACGTCATCTCGAATATTGACGGCGCCACTGGCGAGGTGATACTTAACGATGAATTGATCTTTCGCGAAAACGAACAGATTGTGATGGTCTGTCCGCACTTGCTCGGAGGCAGGGATTGGGAAGCAGGCGCCTACAGCCCACTCACCAATAACATGTATTATGGGGTGCGCAACAATTGTGCCGACATGATGGCCACCGCTGACTTCGAAACGGTCAGGGATAATCCACTCGCGAATGAAATTATCAGCGGCGCGCAGGCCATCTACTCACTGGCGGCCAGAGCCCGATTGACTCCCGGCGAGTCCAACTCGGGCACGCTAAGAGCGATCAATGCCGAGACTGGTCGCACTGAGTGGATGTATGAACAGCGGGCTGGCACTGTATCTCATGTGGCCACCGGAGGGAGGCTAGTATTTGGCGGCGATGTGAACGGCCGATTTCGTGCCTTCGATGATGAGACCGGTGAGATACTCTGGGAAATAAATCTGGGCGCCGAAGTAGTCGGCTACCCGATAAGTTATGCTGTGGATGGAAAGCAGTATGTTGCGGTAAATACCGGACGCGGACTGGGTGGTGTTGGCACACCCGAGATAAGGCCCAGCGGCAACGCTAACCTGTTCATCTTTGCATTACCCTAACTGAAGCGAAGATGAACATAGAATGGAGCCCGAATAGGGCTCCGTCTCATGGCGGTTCAAAGCGGACCGGGCTGTTGCTGTAATCTAAATTTCGATAAAGACGTAGCCATGAAAAATGTCATATCTACCTACCCCGATATCTCCATACCACACTCGGTGTTTTTTGTCCGGACTGTGCAAACGACTCTGGCTGTGACGCTGATTATACCGACTCCTATAGCGGTGAAGCGGCCTGGGCGAAAACGCAACAGACTCCCTATGAGTATGCCTGCCATGAAGGCAACCATGCTCTGTCTGGTATACTGGGGGGCGCCCGTTTCCAGGAGGTGGAACAACGTCAGCGGAACGGTTTGAAAAAGTAAGTATCCCACCAGCAAATTTTAGCGTCGGGATTGCTTGATTGGTGAGCACATTATTGGGCAACACGCTGACACCCGAGCTTCTTGTTGTAACTCAGCACATACTTTAATCTGTTAATTAATTCTAGAAAATAATGATAGAGGTGGAAGTCCATGAGAAAAGCACTATTAAGTCTGCAAGCCGTTTTACTTTCTTTTGTGCTCGTTCAAACCCTGGCAATCGCTCAGGAGAACTTTCCGCGCACAGCATCAGGCAAACCTGATTTCAGTGGAAATTACGATATTTCAACCCTGACCCCGCTGGAGCGTCCTAGCGAATTTGGTGATCGGCTGACTCTCAATGCGGAAGAACTTAAGGCGTTGAGGGAACGGGAGATGAATGCCCGTGCGCGCGGGTCCGCGCCAACACCCGATCGTTCTGCACCGGAGGCCGGTGGCAATATCGGGGCCTACAATGATTTCTGGTTCGAACGAGGAAGTGACGGTTTTACTATCGATGGTGAGTATCGAACCTCCATCCTGACGCACCCTGAAAATGGACGCATGCCTGCGCTTACTCCCGAGGGTCAGGCCAAGGCAGACGCGGCACCGAAATTCGCCTGGCCTGAAAGAGACGGGGCCTGGTGGTTGGAGACGGGTGAGCATCCCTATGATGGCCCTGAAAAGCTAACTCTAGGGGATCGCTGTATTTTCCATAGGGGGTCAACCATGCCTGTAAGGCCGCGAGTCTATAACAACCTGAAAACTATCGTGCAGACTGACGACTATCTGATGCTCTATATCGAGTGGATGCACTGGGCTCGGATAATCCGCATCAATGATGAGGAACACCAGCCTGCCGAATTCGCCACATTCGATGGGGATTCAATTGCCTGGTGGGAAGGAGACACGCTTGTGGTCGAATCTACTAACTTCCTATTTGAGCCTCAGCAACCGGCTGACAGTCGTGTCATCGAACGCTTCAGGCCCAATGAGGATGGTGGTCTGGTGTACAGCTTTACTGTGGAAGACGCTGATTATACTGACTCCTATAGCGGTGAAATGGCCTGGCCGAGAACAGAAGAGGTTCCCTATGAGTATGCCTGCCATGAAGGCAACCGTGCTCTGCCTGGGATCTTGGCGGGCGCCCGTTTACGGGAGGTGGAACACCGTGAGCGGAACGGTTTGGGAAAATAAGCACCCCTCGGTAAAGTAGGAGCGTTGGTTTTGTTGGCCGCTGAATGTAGTAACTGAGCCTATGCTTCCTTGAGTCCCCGAAAGGGGTTTCTATATCAGTCCTCATTTGCTTTGAAATTAGTGAAAATCAAATTATAAGAAAAGAATATTATGAAGCATGCGATACCTGTCTTTCCCTCTATTTTTCATAGTGCATTCGGCGTTTTTGTCCGGCCAGTCAAAAAATCTCTGACTGTCTTGCTGGCAAGTGTAGTTCTGTTGAGTCCGCTTAGTTACGGTCAGGGTTCAGACAGCTTTCCACCCGTTACCGACGCCATGTTACAGGACCCTGCTCCTAGCGACTGGCTGATGTGGCGTCGCACCCTTGACAGCTGGGGCTACAGCCCTCTGGCTGAAGTTGATCGTGACAATGTGGATCAGCTCCGAATGGTATGGACCCGCGGCCTGGCCGCCGGTACTGGGGAAATTACCCCGCTGGCCTATAACGGCGTGCTCTACGTTCCGCAGGTCAATGACAGGATCGAGGCCATCGATGCTCTCACTGGCGACCTGATCTGGGAATACGGGCGTGACCATCCGGAAGGTCTCTATGGCTACGTAGGTGGTAATGCCCGCAACAATCGCAACATAGCAATCTTCGAAAATCTGATAATTAACACCAGCGATGACGGCTTCGTGTTTGCGCTGGATGCCGAAACTGGCGAAACCGTTTGGGAAACAGAGGTTTTCGATTACAAGGTCAACTCTGGCACTCATAGCTCCGGCCCGATTATTGCCGATGGTCGAGTCATTTCCGGTCGTAGTTGTCGAGCGAAGCCTACTTATCCAGGCGGTGGACCCGAAGCCTGCTTTGTCGCCGCCCACGATGCCCTCACCGGCGTTGAGCTTTGGCGCCGCCAGTTGATTCCAAAGCCTGGAGAGCCGGGTTACGAGACCTGGGGCGACGTACCTTACGAGGAGCGCCAACACGTGGGTTCGTGGATGCCTGCCAGCTACGATCCGGAGCTGAAGCTGATTATCTTGGGCACCTCTGTGACTTCTCCCGCACCGAAAGTCTTTCTAGGTGGCGTCGAGAACGATCATCTTTATCACAACAGCACTCTGGCACTGGAGGTGGAGACTGGTGAGATACGCTGGCACTACCAGCACCTCAATGACCACTGGGATTTGGATCATCCTTATGAGCGCCTGTTGGTGGACACCGCAGTGGCTCCCGATCCAGACGAAGTTGAGTGGATAAATCCAAATTTGAAGGCTGGCGAAGTTCGCAAAGTCATCACCGGCATTCCTGGCAAGACCGGCATAGTGTACACACTGGATCGAGAGACCGGTGAGTTCCTATGGGCAACTCCTACCGTATTTCAGAACGTTATCTCGGATATTGACGGCGTGACTGGTGAGGTGACGGAAAACCCAGAGTTGATTTTCCGCGAGAACGAACAGATTGTGTTTGTCTGTCCGCACTTGCTCGGGGGCAGGGATTGGGAAGCGGGCGCTTACAGCCCGCTCACCAATAACATGTATTATGGGGTGCGCAACACCTGTGCCGACATGATGGCCACCGCTGACCTCAAGACGACCAATAATACCGAACTCGCGCGTGACATTATCGACGGCGCGCAGGCCATCTACTCACTGGCGGCCAGAGCTCGAATGACCCCCGGCGAGACCAACTCGGGCACTGTACGAGCAATCAATGCCGAGACTGGTCGCACTGAGTGGATTTATGAACAGCGCGCTGGCACGGTATCCATGGTGGCCACCGGCGGAAGGCTGGTATTCGGTGGCGATATCAACGGCCGTTTTAGAGCCTTTGATGATGAGACCGGTGAGATACTCTGGGAAATAAATCTGGGCGCTCAGGTGTCCGGTTACCCGATCACTTTTGCTGTGGATGGGAAGCAGTATGTTGCGGTAAATACTGGGCGTTGGTTATCGTTAGTGAATCCTGGCAGTAGTCTTGCTCCATCCGAAATAAAGCCCAGCGAAGGAACCAACCTGTTCGTATTCGCATTGCCGCAATAGACTTCACTGGGGATATAATTAATCAGAGCTTCTCTAAGGATTCTGTGATTAATTTTGCTGCTAATTATTGACTCCCCGTGTAATGCCTAACTTTTCTTCGTACTCTAGTCGACGGGCACCGCCGAGGATACCACTCATACTGTGGTTGCCTTCGTGGCAGGCGTATTCGTAGAGGGGCGCATCCATGCGAGTGATGGGGGCCTCGCCGCTCCATTGGGCGGTATACACGCTAGGGTTATCTACAGTAAAGCCGTAGATCAGTTTGTCGTTATTGTCGAAGCGGAGGGTTTCGATGATCGTGAGATTGTCCGCCATCGCGCGATTAAAGGTTTGCTGGGGATGGTAGTTTTTCGTCTCCACGATCAGCGTATCACCCTCCCAGCGGCCGATGGGGTCACCCATCCAGCGTTGCTGGGCCGCCGAGCGCAGCTCGTCGCGTTCATCGGTGATCTTGATGATGCGGGAATCATTGATCATCTCCGACGTGATGACCACGTAGCCCGGAGACTGGTGGATCATGAGATGGCCGTTGTATAAAGTTTTCATCATCACCGGGCCGGCGACATTAAAAAACAGCAGGCAGCGCTCTGCAAGGATACGACCCTCGGGGCCATCGCTATTTACCTTAGGGCTGGGCTGAAAGCCGGTAACCCGCTCGGGAATCTGACCGTTGGGCGGGTCGATGACGAGCGAGGTGCGGAATTCGCCGTCAATGGAGGGCCAAGACAGGCCGCGGTCTGTCCAGAACACGTCGTAGTTCCCTATTGAGGGCAGGGGCTCTGCCTTAGGGGCGGGTCGGTTTGGGTCTATGGGTTCATTTGCCTTTTCCACAAATTCCTGTAGTGCACGCTCTTTGCTGCGAATCTCTTCCTCGGAATAAGTGCGCTGTGTACCTAACTCGGGGGGGCGTGTCATAGGTATGGCTGTGTTGTTGCGCCAATTGCCTTGGAAGTCCGGTACACCCCAAGAGGTTCGCGGAATGTCGTCCCCCTGAGCAAGAGTGCCGGCGGTGCCGGTCAGGGCAAGGATTAAGGTGGAAATGACGGGGTACTTCAGCATTGGAATCTCCTACTGCAAAGTTAAAATTTTCTCTCTAGTAAACTTTAAAGGGCTTGCGGGCCCGCTACAAGCGCAATAAGTTGAATACACCTCGGCACAGGCAGTTGTCTTCGGATTCCATAAATAATTGTAAGCAGGTCTTTAGCTACTATAATGACTGCAAAACAAATTGTGAGAAGAATAAAACTATGAACAACGCGTTATCTACCTACCCCTTTCTTTGCCATACCGCAGTCGGTGTTTTTATCCGAACTGTCCAAGCCACTCTGACTGTCTTGCTGGCAAGTCTGATTCTACTCAGTCCGCTCAGTTACGGCCAGAAATTAGGCAGCTTTACACCGGTTACCGATGCCATGCTACAGGACCCTTCCCCCGATGATTGGCTCATGTGGCGTCGTACCCTCGACAGCTGGGGCCATAGCCCACTGACTGAAGTCAACCGTGGCAATGTAGATAAGCTGAGGATGGTATGGACCCGCGACTTGGCTGTCGGCACCGATGAAATTACACCGCTGGCCTATAACGGCGTGCTCTTCGTTCCCCAGGCCTATGATGTGATCGAGGCAATCGATGCTGTTAGTGGCGACCTGATCTGGGAATATCGACGGGAACTGCCTGAGGATCTGGCTCGGTGGATTGGTCCACACGGTAGTAATAATCGTAACCTAGCTATTTACGGAAACCTGATTATCGACAGCGGCGCTGAAGGCACCGTGTATGCACTGAATGCTCAAACAGGCGAAACCGTTTGGGAAACTCAGGTTTCCGACTACAAGGTCAATACCGGCACCCATAGCTCGGGGCCGATTATTGCCGATGGTCGGGTAATTTCCGGTCGCAGTTGTAAGTCAACACTGGGTTATCCAGCGGGTGGCCCCGAGGGCTGCTTTGTTGCCGCCCATGATGCCCTTACCGGCGAAGAGTTGTGGCGCCGCCAATTAATTCCAGCCCCCGGGGAGCCGGGTTACGAGACTTGGGGCGACGTGCCTTACGAGCTGCGTCAACAAGTAGGATCCTGGACGCCTTCGAGTTACGACCCGGAGCTGAAGCTGATTATCTTCGGTACTTCGGTCACCTCACCGGCACCGAAAATCTTTCTAGATGGCGTTGATAAGAAGTATTTGTATCACAACAGTACCCTAGCGCTGGAGGTAGATACCGGTGAGATACGCTGGTACTACCAGCATCTCAATGATCACTGGGATATGGACCATCCTTTTGAGCGCCTGCTCGTGGACACCGCAGTCACCCCCGATCCAGACGAAGTTGAGTGGATTAACCCTGATCTGAAGGCTGGCGAAGTTCGCAAGGTCATCACCGGTATTCCCGGCAAGACCGGCGTGGTGTACACGCTGGACCGGGAGACCGGCGAGTTCCTGTGGGCAACGCCTACCGTATTCCAGAACATAATACAGAACATTGACGGCGCGACTGGCGAGGTGACGGAAAATCCGGAGGTGGTTTTTCGTGAAACCGAACAGATTGTGTTTGTCTGTCCGACCTGGCTCGGGGGCAAGAATTGGGAAACGGGTACCTACAGCCCACTCACTAACACCATGTACTATCCGTTGCGCAACACCTGTGCCGACATGATGGCCACCGCTGACTTCGACACGACTAGGGATAACGATCTCGCGCGTGAGATTCTCAGCGGTCAGGGCATGGCTCTCTACTCGCTGGCGGGCAGGCATCAGATTGCACCCGGCACGGACAACTTGGGCACCGTAAGAGCTATCAATGTCGAAACGGGTAAAGTCGAATGGCTTCATGAGCAGCGGGCCGGCACTACATCGCTGATGTCCACCGGCGGGGGGCTGGTATTCGGCGGCGATGGCAACGGCCGCTTTCGGGCCCACGATCATGAGACCGGTGAGGTCCTTTGGGAAATAAACCTGGGCTCCCCGGTAGTCGGCTTCCCGATAGCTTATGCAGTGGATGGGAAGCAGTATGTTGCGGTAAATACCGGGCCCTGGCTAGGTAGCATTGGGACACCCGAGTTAAGGCCCAGCCGCGGAACCAACCTGTTCGTATTTGCATTACCCTAACTGAGTCGGCGCTGACGGAATCTATGTCTTCTGGGGACCCTCCTGTAAAGGGTCTCCTAGGTTGTTAATCTCGTCAGGTCAACTTTAAGTGAATTGAACAACATCCTTGTCAACGACAATCTCGTCAAACTACAGGAAACCTTTGTTCTTTTTTGTACAATCACATAACAAAAAAATCAAAAGGGCTCGGCGTTACACGATCGAGATTATTAATTAATGAGTTAGGAAATATTGCATGACTAATTTTAAAATTTTTGGCATAAGCGGATTGTTTCAAGCCCCTGTGCTCACTGCGGGTCATCGATTTTTGGGTGTTGCGGCTCTGTTGGGGGCCTGTTTCGTGGCGACACACTTGGTAACTGTGGTTGTCACCTGCGTCGTGGATGGTTTTAACTGGGGGATTAACGCGTGGATTCTGGACATTATGGGGTTCATCGCGGCGTTCTATTTCGCGATTCAGTGCGGGTTGTCTTCAAACACCAAGAGTGTCGACTTTCGGGAAAAAAATTCTTGGATCTGCGCATGGGCCGTCATAACCATCGGCGCCCGAATTCTTGACATTCTAATGCTGTTTGGCGTGGTGAAATGGAGTGAGATTTATGTTACGCCTGAGGGGCCAACGCTTTGGTCAAATGTAGTAAGCGAGGTTATTTTTGGAATGGCTTTTACCGTTACAGCTCTCCTTGGTTCGCTGATGCTCCTGATCTCACCCCGGGATGTGGATCCTACGCAGATCGAAAGCGAGCTCGAATAGAGGCCAGTTAGATCTGCCTGATAACAAGCCATCAAGAAATGATCCCCACTATTTCTTATCTAAGATTGACTATAGCCCTGAGCTAAGACAGTTTCAATATTGTTACAAAGGCATAGCCAAGCCTGAACGCTGAACAGAAGCAGGTATACTTCTCAGCAGCTTTAAGCTTCGTTCGGCCATTCTATGTTGGTTGAATAGCAGATCATAATCGATTTGTTATGACGGCGATGGTAGGGTTAAAAAGTGGCAGGGTTGCCTCTAGAATCTGGGAGCCTTTTAGAATTATGGAAGCAGGAGAAAAATTATGACGAAACATTCATCACGATACATGGCCATTCCCTTGAGCTATTTAGCTGCGGTCGCTGCATTGTTCGTTCCATGGACTCTTCATGCCCAGGTAGCAGAGTCGATCTGGAGCGGTTCCTATACCGAGGCTCAGGCTGAACGAGGGGCCGAGGACTATAGCGCGAGCTGCGCGAGCTGCCATGGCGCCAATCTCAGGGGGGACGGTCATGCAGCCAGTTTGGTGGGTATGGGGTTCATGTTTCTTTGGGAAGGAAAATCTCTGGATGAACTGTACTCAAAAATACGTAACGAAATGCCCTTGGATGCGCCGCGCAGTCTAACGAAAGGGTCATACGAGGACATCTTAGCGTTCATCCTGAAGTCCAATGAGTTTCCAGCAGGGGACGCCGAGTTGAAATCGGATAAAAAAACCTTGGACAAACTCATGATAACTGCAAGCCCAGTTAGCTAAGCAAAACTAAAAGTAAAAACCATGAAAAAAGCACTAGCAATAATTCTATGTAGCATAGCGACATTCACCTTGATCCTCAGCGCCTCGGCACAGCCGCACGAATTGCGTACGACAAAGTTCACGGTCAGCGATGTCGACGCTGCTGTCGCGTTCTATCAGGATCTAGTGGGGATGGAAGAAGTCGGTCGATATGAGGTCCCTGGCAGCCTCACCGAGCCGTTTATGGGATTTGGCGACGGGATCATGCGTGTCGGGCTGCTGGGCTTCGCCGAGATAGAAGACATCGAGAAGACCCCGCATCCAGTTTCAGTAGTGTTGATACCCGACATTGACGCTGTGGCTGCGCGAATGGAAAGTGCAAACCACTCATTGGATATCATGTCGGTCGACGGCGGCGATGGCAACCCTGTGCGTATTGGAATCACCACCGACCCGAGCGGCAACACGATTGAACTCGTTGAGGTTGATGGCCCCCCAAAGGTGGCTGGTGCCCGCTTGATAGTCGAGGACCGAGCGGCGGCGGAAGAATTCTTCGTGCGTGTTTTCGACGTGACGCCAGGACGGCGCATCGTGACGGAGAGCTTCGATGAGGTCTTCTTTGATTTTGGTGATGGCAAGTTCGTCGCACTATACGAGCCTAAGGGCGAAGCGCCACTCCCCAAGAGCGAGAACCCCGTGGTCGCGATCTATTCGTCAGCGTTCGACGTAGTGCTTGGACGGGTAAAAGCTGGCGGCCTTGGTCTTACAGAGTATGGTTCCGGTATGTTCCTAGCAAATGACCCGTCTGGCAACGTCGTCGAGGTGGTTCGTCGACAAGACTAGTGGTCGAGAACCTGCAGGTTCCGCTAGGGTAGTGCTAGAGTAATTACAGTGTTGGTCGCCACCACAGTCACGTACTGCTTGCCATCAACCTTATAAGTTAAGGGCTGGCACGAATGGTTCTCGGGGCTTCATAGCGGAAGAGCGTTTCTCCATTTCCTGCATGTAAGGCATAGAAGCCACCGCCTTCTAATTCGGCTTTCGTGGCATTGTGCAGGGCTGAGATTGTGCCGAATTCTTAGCCCTCTAATCCTGCCCCATAGGCAAACTCAAACGTAGCATATATTTCGAGGAGCTCTCGTTAGAAGACTACTTCCAGCGCTTTGTTCTTGAGCACCAAGACGCGATGAATGAGACCCAGCTCGCAAAGAAATTAGGCATAAGTCGCAAGTGTCTTTGGGAGCGTCGTCAGCGCTTCGGCATTCCCCGCAAGAAGAAGCACTAATTCTAGAAAGAGACTAGAAAAAGACACTGGAATCGACATTTACTCGGCGTTAACTGCTCCCCCTCGAACAGCACCGGACTTACTCCTGCCGGCTGCTATAACCCGAAGTAATGAGCATACGGCCAGCCTGAGCTTTGACGTGGGATGGAGTGTAGTTTGTTACTGCTACCCTTTTACCCGCCCAATCGGGAATATCCGTAACAAAAGTAGGAATTTAAAATTGATTGTTAGATCCTAAAAGGCTAAAAGCCTGATAAATATAGCTTTTTCCCCTTG
>Ga0209091_10001887_pt1 | contig 18014 bp, 21 predicted proteins | sample ArcticOcean_MG_C_6_FD_187438 | JGI IMG/M metagenome (GOLD analysis project Ga0209091, IMG submission 187438) | Marine microbial communities from western Arctic Ocean - ArcticOcean_MG_CB8_128 (SPAdes) (version 2) | ecosystem: Environmental > Aquatic > Marine > Oceanic | place: Arctic Ocean...
GCTTATGAAATAAATAGTGATTTTTTTTTGCAGTGGTCAAAGGGAAAAATACAAGAATATAATGAACAGAAGGGTGGGAAAAAACGTTATAAACGTACTCGTAAAAAAAGAAAAAAGAGAAGAAAAACTAGAAGGAGAAGAAAACGAAAAAAAACCAAAAAGAGGAGATCCACTAGAAAGAAAAGGTGAAGAAAATCCAAAAGGAAATAATTGATTTAAATAAGGAAGAATTTGTAATTAATATCTAATTATATAATAAATGCGATGGGAAGAATTTAAAACAAATATCGATACTTTATCAAAATATATAACATATGTTAAAAACAATATCAAAATCCTTGCTCCTATTCAAGGTCAATATAAAAATGAAATTTTAGATGCTATTGGTTCTATTAATATAAAAACTTACAATAAAGAATTTGAAAGAATTAAAACTAATTATAAAAAGCTTATTTATCGCGATGCTGCTAAAAAATGTGCCACTCGTACAGGAAATACACGCGGAGGGAGAAAAAAAAAGAAAAGAAAAAAAGAGAGAAGAAAAACAAAAAAAATACAGAAAGGTGGATTTGGTTTCGTCGAAGTACCTTTATTTATATGTTTAGGGTGGATTACTCTTTGTTTTATAAAGAATTGTATTGTAGATTGTGGGTGCGGTAGACCTTGTGGTTGTTTGGACCAAGAAGCCAGAACTCGGGCGAGAATAGATCAAAGAGATATTGATAGCGAACGTTCTAGACAAGAATTCTACGAGAAAAAATTCGCCGACGGTGTGGAAACAACAATAAACGAAGTGCTAGACAAGAAACATAAAAAAGGAAGGGGAAAATCACGATCACGAATACGTGTAAGAGGGTTGGGTGGTAATATAGTAGTTGAGGGAGATGGGGAGGACAAGGATCTAGCTTTACAAATGGCAACTGATGCTCAATTGTATAACGACGGGGACTGGCCCGGAGATAAACATGCCGCATATCTACAGGAAATGGCAGATAAATACCCTAATATGGGTAGGAGAAACTCTAATGAGGTAGAAGTTTTAACAGAGGAGGAATATCGAGAAAAGGAAAGACAAAACGAACAGGCGAAGAAATTTAGTTATGCACAAGATGATGGTTATACAGGGGGTCCTTTCTCATCTCTTAGAAGAAGGACTTAGATTAAATTTCAAAGAGTAATAATTATGTAGCACTAAAAAAAAGAAAAAATCCAAAAAGGAAATAATTGATTTAAATAAGTAATAGAATTATATGTAATGGTAAAAATTACAAATAATTCCTATATGGAAATTAAAAGTCATTACGATGATGTTTTAAACAAAGATAGAGGTTCATTTAAATCAAGTAATGATGAACCTACTCCTATAAGTTGTGTGGAGGAAATGATAAAAAAGATTCCAAGGGGGTTTTGGAAAAGACCCTTGGAAGATTTAAAAATATTAGACCCAGTTTGTGGGAATGGAAATTTTCATTCTGTAATTTATAACAAGTTAATTAAAGGTAAATTCTCTCCAAAAAATATTTTAGAAAACATATTATACTTCAATGATATAGATAATAATAGAACAACTATGATTGATTCTATATATGAAGGAAATAAATACAAATTAAATGTCACAACCCAAGATTATCTTGAATATAACGAAAACCAACAATTTGATTTAATAGTAGCCAATCCTCCATATGCCAAACTATTGCCTAATGGAAAAAGGGCATCAAAAAATCACAATTTGATAAAACCATTTCTTGAAAAATCATTAAAATTATTAAAACCAAATGGATATTTACTTTTTCTTACACCTGACAATTGGATGTCGTATGCTGATAGAAATACATTGATAAAAAAACTAACATCACTCCAACTATTATATTTGAATATACACACGGCAAAAAAATATTTTAAAAAGGTGGGTTCAAGTTTTACTTGGTATTTAATCAAAAATGCTCCCGGAAAACGAAATTTTATAGTGGAAGGTATAAGAAAAGGTATTACTTATAAAAGTAAAGTAAAAAGTGAAGTGCGGAAATACATTCCACTTGTATATAATGACATAATTCAATCTATATTACATAAAACGTTGGACGATGGTCTGTTATCTAAATTTAAGGTAGAAACATCTAGTGATTTACATAAATATACAAAGAAACACTTAATATCAACAGAACAAGATGACGATCATCCTTATAGATTAATCCATACACCAAAACAAACAGTATATGCTAGTAGGCCTCATAAATATCAAGAAGGATACAAGGTTTTTATAAGCACAACTAGTTATTATAATGTATTTGTTGATAATTGCGGAATGACACAAAACGTCGCGTTTATAAGATGTGATGATGAAGTTAGTGCCTTCAAAATTAGGGATATTTTAATGCATCCACTTTACAAATTCTTGAATAATATTTGTAGATGGGGTAATTTTAATAATCCAAGGATACTACAATCTTTTCCTATGTGTGACGATGTTGAATCTGTATGGAAACATTTTGGTATAAGTGAAAAAGGAAAAGATTATGTGTTAAATTTTATTTAAAATATTGAAATTTTATAATCTAACTCGAATAATTTAACACCAGAATAAGTTTTTCTGAAAATTGAAGTTTTTAACATCTTACAAGAGAGAACTATTCAAAACAATCAAGATTAATACAAAAACTAACAAGAAAACAATCATGTCTTCAATCTCATCGATACTCTGTGGTACTATTTCTGAACAAAAAAGAAAAGAAGAGGAGAAAAACATTTGGGCCAATAGTACATGGAAAGATATTGCGACTCTTGAGAACAACAACGTCGGTATAGTCGGCGAACAGTTCATCCAGCGTATCTGCAACAACGCAGGTATTGAGGCCAAAATTGACGGAGTTTTCACCAAGGAGAAAGGTGGAGGAGCTGGAGATGGAATAGTGAAGGGTCACACACTGGAGATTAAGTGTGCTAGACAAGGCACAGGAAAAGGTGCGTCATTCCAACACGAACTGGGTGAGAAGCCATGGCATGCGGAATACATGTGTTTCATCGACATTTCTCCCAATAAGTTCTATCTAACCATCTTCAAAAACATGACGGAAGAGGAGTATAAGACCGTCGGATTTAAATGTCCCCACTTTCCCACGCGTTCAATCTGTTGGAGAAAGGCAACAGTTAATGAATATGGCGCCAAAATCGGCGGAGGAGCATTCAAAATGGATACCACTGTGAAGCTCAATGAGGAGCGATCCCTAGTGGAAACAGCTCATACATTTGTGTGGTCCTCTCAAGAAGATGACGACAACCTATGTGGGTTCATTAACAACATAATTAACTAATAAAAAATTAATAAGGCACAACCTGTATATAAAAGACCTTTTTTATTGAAATGCTTCGGAAATTTGAGACGTTCTAATATTATAAGCTGAATTAGTTGATAAGAATGCTACAGAAGACCAATCAATATTTCTGAATTTTTCTTGATTTTTTTGTTTATTTACCTTAAATACAACCCCATAACCTCTTTTACCAGGTAAATCCTGAAAGTTATTATAATATTTCATATTGTCTTTCCCAAAACAAGTAGAAGGCAAATAAATATCACATTTGTCAAACATTTTTTTATTTCTGGTGGACGAGGGTGTTCCTCCGTCAGATAATGAATAAATTTTCATTATTGATGTATCTATTTGTTTAATATTATATTCGGGATTTGAATGATGTTTAGACCATACTTGAAAAATACACTTGACCTTTACACTTTTTCCAGACGGTTCTTCAAAATCGGTGTCTAATTTTTCACTGTGTATAAGATTATAACCAATAACTCTTTTTCGGGGAACACCTTTACCATCACTTTCAAATAATTGAGGTAAAATGAAACATACATAATCAGCAAATTTATATGAATGATTAATAAATTTTAACGCTAATTGACCTCTTAATCCGAATGGAGGATTTCCTATAACAATATATTTTTTATTTTTATCTGGTTCCCAATAAAGATAATTTCCTTTTTTAATTTCGGGAAATTTGGGTTCGATATCAATTCCTATTCTTCTTTTTTTCGGTAAAACTTTCAAGAAACTACCATTACCCGCTGATGGTTCTATGTATATATAATCAGCATCATTATCCTTATATATTTTAAGTATTTCTAAAAATTTAGAATAGCAATATTTAGAAGTTGTATTAGGTGTAAAGAATTGATCTTTTTCTTTGAATGTAAACTTGGAATAATCTATATCGATATTAGCCATTCTCATAAGTTCAAAACAATATGATTTTGGTACATTTTTTAGTTCTCTCCATCTTTTAACAGTACCGTTTGCCACATTTAATTCGTCTGCTATGTCTTTATTGGATTTTTCTTTTAATATATTATTCAATAATTCGAGTAGGTCTTGTTTTTGTGAAGTTTTTGACTCCATAGTTTTTGATTCTATAGTTTTTATTTCTTCTTTTTTTGTAATCAATTTTGTAGTCATTTATATAATATATCCCTTTATTTTTAATTATATTTAATAACTTGTGTAAATGTAAAGTATTTAAAAAATATATATTTAATTAAATGTATATGCCTGGTAGAATCGTCCATTTAAAAACGAGACAGGAGTTAAAAGAGTTTACAACAACAAGTAATGCTTTTATTATAGATTTTACAGCGACTTGGTGTGGTCCATGTAAAACAATTGCCCCTTTAATTGAAACAGCTTGGAAACAAATAAAAACTTATTTCGATATGGTGGTGGTAGATGCGGATGAAGGAAGTGATATTTGTAGTTTTATGAAGGTAAAAGGTTATCCAACATTAGTTAGTTTTATAAATAAAGAAATAACAGAAAGTGTTATGGGTGCGGATATAGAAGGAATTAAGCATTTTTTCAATGAAAGTTATAAAAAGGTATCATCTTAATTTAATAGTTCTATTTAATTTTCTATTAGATTTTCTATTAGCTTTTCTATTAGCTTTTCTATTAGCTTTTCTATTAAATTTTTTCAAAGTTGTTTTTTGACTTTTTATCTTTCTTCCACCTGCCATAGTTACAGCAGCAGCAATTGCCGCCGCCCCTACCGCCACTGCTGCCGTTGTCCCTACAATAGCTCCAATATTATTAGCACGACCGTGCCTGACATTCCATATTTTTTTATTTTTGATAAATTTTCTTGGTAATTTAAAATTCCATGTGTAGTAGCCATTACCATCATCTTGTTTGGTATTGGTAAAAGATTTTTCGGTACAAATTAAAACTAAATCGTTGAAATTTTCTCTAAAATAACTATATAATTTTTTAAAATCCTCATTTATCTCTTGTAAAGATTGACTCATGATGTCTTTGCCTTTGATACTCGCATGCATTGACCAAAACATACTGAGATCATCTTCGGCAGAGCACATAGGTGGGAATGAAGAGCTAGGCAACTCAATATTATCCCACATTTCACCTTCTTTTTTTTCATAACCAGACCAATAAGCAATAATATATGCGTAAAACATCTCTGGACTTTTGTTTACCAATACATCACCAATAATTTTTTTAAAGTCTGTAATATTAATAAAATTAATCGCTGTCCTGAAATCAATCCCTCCTGAAGATATTGTCCGAGAAAACATTTCATCAACTTGTTTTGTGTTTTTATTATTTATTAATTTCTTAAAGTTATTTTTATTTTTTTTAATAAACAGGACAATAAATAACCAATTAAAAAATATAAACAGAGGAATTTTTCCACCATTTGGCTGCATATCCTGAATTGGTGATGTGAAAGGCATTGTATAAATCATTTTTTTAATCTTAAATTTATAAAACAAAGTATGATAAATATGGAATACCAAACATTCTAATTCATTAATGTTAGTATATTCATTATATACTATATCAATAATATTTGTTAATATACAGTCTTCACCCTGAAGAAAAGAATGATAAATATTTTTTCTAAGTTCTATAGAATATACCCGAAATATTACATTTATACACATTTCATATAATTTGCGACCTTTTAAATCGTCTGTCAAACGTCGCCTGAATTCTCCTCTTGTAATGTCGGCGTTGCATTGTTTAATAGAATCAAATAAATATGCTACATATCCAGATGGTTCTCCGTCATCATCGGCTGCTTTTTTAAATATGTCTTCCAATTTTTTTTTTTCAACATTATTGTCATATCGTATAATGTGATAAAAATTATAGTCCTGTAATATTTTTCTGAATTTGTCGTGTTCCAATATGGCATCATTTTTTTCTTCTTCTGTTTGAACTCCACACCAGTACCACCAATTAAATTGGTCGTCTAATGGATCTTTTATTTGTTGTGCGCCTTCATTTTTATTTTCACCAAAAGAGTCTATTTCTATTTCGTATTCTAGTTCTTCCATTATTATTGTATATTGTGAATAAATTAATAAATATAAAATAATATAAAAATTATATGGAAGATTTTGATTTGGATATAGATAATTATGGTTTAGAAGATATATTAAATCTTTTTCATTTAGATTATAAATTTGAAAAGGTTAGTATGAAAAAGGCTAAAGTAATGGCATTAAAAACTCATCCTGATAAAAGTGGATTGGGAAAGGATTTTTTTTTGTTTTTTATGAAAGCCTATAAAATGTTAGAAGCAATATATGAATATAGATGCAAAAAGGATCAATGTGCTAAAAAGCAAGAATATACAACTGAAATAGATACGGAAAACAAACATTTATTAAAAAAATTAGACGGTAAAAGTGCAAAAGATTTTAACACGTGGTTTAATAAAATGTTTGAAGAAGTAAGGGTAAAAGATGAAGATGTTGATACAGGTTATGGTAGTTGGTTTAAATCAAATGAAGATATAAATACCGAGACGGTGGAAGGTCTTGGTCAAATGAGAGAAGCAATTGAAAGAAGGAAAAAAGAAACAAGAGCGATGGTAAAACACAATGGCATAAGAGATATGGAAGTTGGTGGTGGGTATGGTTTAGCTAGACAAAAACCCCAAGAATATTGTAGTGATATATTTAGTAATTTACAATATGAAGATTTGAAAAAAGCACATACAGAAACAGTTGTGCCAGTAACGATAGAAGATTATGAAGCGAAGCCAAAATTTGATAGTGTCGAAAAATATGTAAGATATAGAGAACAACATAGACCCAATATGGTTTCTTTAGAACAATCTAAACAAATGATGAAAGATAGAAATATGAAAAATGATAAAACAAATACAGAAAGAGCATTTAGAATGATAAAAAGAGATGAAGAAATATCACAATCAAATAAAAAATGGTGGTCTCATTTAAAACAATTAGAAAATTAATAAATTATTTATTATATATATAATGAAAATAGTAAATTATGTATTAGTGTTTATAGCAGTAACGGCAATAGGTATGATATATGATAGATATAGTAAGAAGTTTTACCCTGATGAAGAATTGGATAAATATAATTTAGTGAAAAAGTATTTATTAAATGAAAGTGAGTCTATAGATGGAAACCCATTTTTATGGATTCACACTAAACATGAGATAAATGCCAGAGATTGGGAAAGTTTTAATTCAAGAAATAGTAAAAAATTAAACCAACCGTATAAGGATCTTTGTGTGGAATCCGTTGTAAATCATTGCAGCGAAAGTTTTAAAATATGTTTAATAGATGATAGTTCTTTTGAAAAAATAATACCCGATTGGACTATACGAATGGATGGATTAGCAGAACCCGTTAAAGAGAAAGTAAGGGTATTGGCGCTGACTAAATTGTTACATACATATGGTGGTATGTTAGTTCCAAATTCAACAATAGTACTAAAAGACTTGAAACCTTTATACAATGAAAAAGTCGCACAGCACAAAATGTTTACTGGTGAAATGAATAATAAAAGCGATAGCAATGCTTATAGTCGATTTGGTCCAACACACAAATTATTGGGATGTATAAAGGGTTGTCCCGTAATGAAAGATTTGTCTGAATATTTAGAAATATTAGTATCTACAGATAACACGGACCAATCAAAGTTTGAAGGAAATATAAGCAGACATCTTCGTAAGTTGATGAAAGAGGGTAAATGTAATATTATTTGTGGTAAAGGATTGGGAACCAAAAATAAAAAGAATGAAGTTATTTTAATAGATAATTTATTAGAAAGCTCAAGTTTAGACTTATGTATGTGTTCCTTATTTTGTATAATTTTACCAGACGAAGATATATTAAATAGAACAAAATACCAATGGTTTGCTAGATTAAATCATATGCAAGTATTGGAAGCGAATACCCAGGCAAGTAAATTTTTACTTATAAGTCGTGGTAGATGAAATATTTAATTTCATATTTAGATTTGGAATATTTGATATCAGAAGTGAAAGGTATATGGTGATATTTACATAATTGTCTTATAATAGTAATAAAATTTTTATAGTTTTGATCTCTGTCTAAATAATGATGTTTTGATTTGAAATAATATTCTTTCAAATTTTCACAAAATGGTTTGACTTGGTCTTCTAATTTTATTCTTTTGAAAGATTCTTTGGAAAAAACATATTGATTAATATTTTTTTCACAATACTTATCTATAAAAGTAAAAAATATATTTTTAGGAAAGGGATTTTGAAATATTTGACTCATATATTAATTAATGTTATTAAATTTTAAATTTATAATAACTTTAATAATTCATTTGTAAAGAATGCCAGTTCAATTTCATTTTCATGTAAAGTATGAAAAAGAGCAATATATTTAAGAATGAGCTTAATAACCTTATATTTTACGTCTTCGTTTAACATATGTGTAATTTTGATAAAAGTAAAGTAAGAATCAAGAATATCCATAACAGAATAACCTTTATTATAAATAGAATTTATAATTTGAATAGAAAATTTTAGATTTTTATTAGTATACCATTCTTCTGTATATTTTTCAAATTCATAAAAACTAATATTGGTACATATTTCTTTTACTTTTTTTTCATTAATATTAATATTTAATAATTTAAATTTTTCCATATAATTTATTAATAATCTTATAGAATTGTTACAAATAGTCAATATAAATTCTTCTGACTTTTTATCTATATTGAGATTTTCGGCCTTTTTAATTTGTGTAAATATAGTTTTTAAAAAGGTTCTATGAACCGGTTTAATCTTTATTATGGTACATCTTGACTGAATACTATCTATTACCTTTTGTGTATTTGAACAGGAAGCTAAAAAATGGACGTTATGACTGTATTTATCAATACAATTTCTAAACACTTGTTGGCTTTGGTCGTTAATAGAATCAATATCATCAAGTATAATAAATTTTTTTTTACCGGATATCATAGAGGGAGTTTGGCAAAAAGTTTTAACCTCTGTCCTATAATATTGAATACCTTGTTCCTTAAGATTATTAATATATAAAACATTTTGTTTAGGTATTATTTCCTTTTGGTAATATTCCCTAATAATAGAATATAATAATGATGTTTTACCACATCCCGGATTTCCTACAAGTAATATATTTAAATTATTCATATCTATAAGAGTGTTCAATAATTCGATGTATTCCTTATCTATTGTAAAATCTTTAAAAAAAACAGGTTGATATTTTTTAAGAAAGGGTATATTCATAATAAATTAAGTAATAAAGTATTTAAGTTTATATTTATATATTTTAGAAATGCATTTGAATTATTTTAAAGTTTTAGGAGTAAATGAAACTTCAACAGATGATGAAATTAAGAAAGCTTTTAGAAAATTATCAATGAAACACCATCCGGACAGAGGAGGTGATGAAAACGAATTTAAAAAAATAAATGAAGCCTATCAAACATTAGGAGACCCGGAAAAAAGAAGAATATATAAAATGAGAGGTAATAGCCCATTTTCTACTATGAACGGACAAGAAGGAGATTTAGATCCAATTTTAAAAATGTTTTTTGGAGGAGGATTTCCTGGAATGTCTGGGATGCCTGGTATGTCTGGAATGCATGGAATGCCCGGAATGCCCGGAATGGTTGGAGGGATGTCAAGAGGGATGCCTCACGTTCAGATTTTTAGAAACGGAAGGCCTTTGAATATGAATTCAATACAAAAACCTGAACCAATAATTAAAACAATAACAATAACATTGGAACAATCATATATAGGAATAACATATCCATTACAAATAGAAAGATGGATAGTTGTAAATAATGAAAAACGTATGGAAAAAGAAAAGGTATATGTAAAAATAAACAAAGGTATTGATTCAGGAGAAATTATTATAATAGAAGGAAAAGGTAATGTATTAAATGAAAGATTAAAAGGCGATATAAAGTTATTTATAAATGTAGAAAATAATACAAATATCAAAAGAGATGGATTGAATTTGAAAATAAAAAAAGAAATAACCTTAAAGGAAGCTTTAACAGGATTTAAATTTGATATTAAACATGTAAATGGTAAAACATATATTATAAATAATGATGCTGGTAATATCATACCTAGCAATTATATAAAGGAAATAGGAAATTTAGGTATGACACGAGAAGGTATAACTGGTAAATTAATAATTAAATTCTCTGTTATATTTCCTGAAAAATTATCAGAAGAACAAATAAATAAATTAAAAGAGATATTATAAATTAAAATATATTCATGATATTTTAATTTATGCACCTGAAATTCTTTTTGTAGCAATATCGGCAGAAACAATATAAATAGAATTTTCAGTAATGATAATATATTCGCTTTCTACTTTGTAAATTTTAGAAACAGGACTAGTGTACTCTTCTTCACTTTTAACCAATAATTTTTCACCTCCGTCTCTTACTCCAATTAATACATCTTTATCACAGGAAGCAGTCCAATAGTCGAACATAATAGGTTTATCTTCAACAATTGACAATTTTGCGCAATGTTGTAAAGTTGTTCCCGTAGGTAGTCTATAATTAGTGCTATTTTCTGTGGTTGCTTGTTCCGACATTTTTATATTGTATTTTTGTTTAAATCTTTAAATAGTTATTTATTTAAAAAAATAATATTTAAAATAATAAATGGAGTCATCGAAAAAAACAAATATATTTGAGATAAAAAATTACAATAAAACATTAACAATTTCAAACGATATAATATTAAGCAAATTTTGCGAATTAATTAACGAATATTTATTTCATATAACAGAAAACATAATAATTCAAAATAGACAATATTATATTTTTATTTTGTTACGAGGATTAAGCACTATAAAACATATTTTCAATACGATGTTACTTTATACAAAAAATTTAGATTTGACAATTTATCATACAAAAAAAGCATATTTATTTTATGTAGAATTTATTGGTCAAATAGGAGAAGAGAATAATTCTTATTTACAATTAAATTCCAAAGATGCCACTTTATTTGTTTATAAAAAAACTATATTTGAAATAAATAACGAATATAGAAAACAATTTATATTAAATAAGGACGAAAAAGAAAGATTTAAATTATTTGATATATTTTCAAAACTTGTAGTAGAGATGTTTGAAACAGTGATATATAATGAAAATTTTAAGGGTGAAACAAGGATGAGTTATATGATGTATATTCAAAAAATGACAAATAAAGCAGTTAATAAAATTATAATTATGGATAAAAATGTAAAAGATAAAATAGATATTTGTGAAAAATATTTATATTATAAAAATTTACTTCAAAATAAATGTATAAATATAGATGAATGTTTATTTTTTAATTTATCGAATTTATTTTTAAAAAAAATACAAAATAGCAGAGATACCTCAATTAATGATATTAATAAAAAAATGTATCATAAAAACTGTAATGAAAAAATTGTGAATGAAACACCATTAAAATTTACAAATTGGTTATTCAACGGTAAATAATACTGTTTTTTTTCTAACCTTTTTAGTAGATTTTTTTTTCTTTGTAAGATTATTTTTAATAGATACATTAGTATATTCATCTTTTAAGATTTTTTTCAACCAATTATAAATAATATTTAAAACGCCACTATCACAATTTCCTACAATTAATACACTTCCTGTTCTAAAAATCATAAAAGATATATGTTGCCAGGACAATTCATATTCTTCATCACCTTCATGATTGGTAATCTTGAAACCCGTATGTTCTTTATTATATTTATTATAATGAAATTTACATTGAATACCTGGATACGAACAAGGATCATACGCGGCACTAATATTATATTTGGTTTTCAAAATTTCATACAGTTTAAATCTATCTATAAAGAATCTACAACTAAAATTAGAATTAATTAAAACAGTGGAAATATCTTTTTTATTATATGAAATAGTATCTCCAACCAAAGGTTTTAAAATAGTAATTAATTTGTCTAAGGTAATTGTCAATAAATCATCAAATTGTATTCCTGGTATTTCTAACTTACCAGTATTAAATATTTTAACATGAACTTCTTTAAACTTACCTTTATAAAATACTCGAAGTATAAGGGCAAAACAATTATAAAATGCTCCCTTTTTCTTTTTTCTATAACTTATAAGATCTTTTTTTGCCAAGCCAACATCTATTTTTCTAATATCCTTAAATACGACCTTTCTAGCATTGGGATTATTTACTTGTGATAATATATTAACATCAATATTATCTATCTCTTTAATTCTATCGTCTAATATTTTTGCTTCTTCAACGCTGTTACAATTTATTTTAACACTTTTTTTAATGACCCCTTCTTCTTGTTTATAATAATCCAAAACATCAATTTTCCAAAAAATATCATACAACTTAATTGGTGAGCTTAAGTAAGCAATTTTTGTTTGAGTTGATATATAAATATCACTACATTTAGGGATTATTATTTCAGTATTATCTTCCTTGAGAAGCAAACTATTATTTGGTAATATATTATTTGCTATTTGATTTTGAAATGTAAGCCATTCATGATCTAAGTCATTCATTATAATAATATATTTCTTTATATTATTTTTAAATCAATTTTATTTTCTTTATTTGTATATAAATGGAAAGTATTCCAATTACAATTAACAAGAGGAGAACTAAAAAAACCAAACCAAAAGACGACAATAATTTAGGCAATATTATCGAAGAATATTGTCTAAAACGAAACCAATTCAATCCACGTAAATCATCCCCTGATATGTTTAATAAAAAATTACAACACAGAATGCAGTTATATTATAATACATTATATACACTTTCTAGTTCTCCAAGTAAATATTGAAGTAAATATGTTTCTTTTACTGTATTATTATGAATAATGAATTGTAAAGACGAAATAAATTTACTATTTAGAATACCAGGTTTATTACTTATCAAATAAGCAATAAATTGTAATATAAATTCTCTCTTTTGTATATTATATTTTTTACATGTTTTAATTACCAATTGAAGTTTGTTTTTTTTTGTTGTTTTAAGTTTTGTGATCAACGATTCTACAAATTTGTCTGTAAAAATATTGAAATTCGTTGATATATTATAATGATTTGATTGTAGATAATTTATCATACTTCTGATATCCGATTTAAATCTATATTGAATGCTTTTTAATTGTTTGTCTTTTATATTTAAGTTTTCAGCTTTTGCTATTTTATGTAAAAATGTAAACGTGTCTTTTTTAGGCAATTGACAAAACCGTAATCTAATAAATTCATTTTGTAGAGCGGTGTCAATTCTACTGATATAATTACAAATTAAACAAAATCTAATATTATTTGAATATTGTTGAATCAAGTATTTTAAAGCTTGTTGTGCGTTTTTTGTCATATAATCAACTTCATCTAATATCACAAATTTCATTCCATTTCCAAATAGAGTTTTAGTATTAACAAATTGGTTAATTTGGTTGCGTATAACATCGATTCCTCTATCATCGCTGGCATTTAAATGTATCATTAATCCTTTATTTTTCTGCTTATATACTTCTTGATATCTATTAATCAAATTAATAATAGTGGTTGTTTTACCTGTTCCAGGTGGTCCATAAAATAATAAATTTGGACAACTATTTTGAATAACTATATTTTCCAATAATTTCTTATTTAGGGGATCTAATACAATATCATCAAATTGTGTTGGTCTATATTTTTCAACCCAGGGTCTAGTATCGTTCATTTGATAATATTATATTTTAAATACTTTTTAATCTCTTTAAATTATATATTAATTATGTCAAGTAAAAAAGAACAAAAAGAACAAAAACAACGTTCTAAGGTAAAATCATCTAAAAATAAGATAGCTGTAATAACAATAGGTAGGTGGCATCCTCCACATAAAGGACACGAGGTTTTAATACAAGGAACATTGGATGAGGCTAGGAAACTTGGCGCAGACCCCTTTGTTTGGATTTCTCCTCTTCAAAAAGTTCGAACACGCCCAGTACCAGATAAATCTAATCCATTAACAGTTTGTTCTAGATTTTATTATTTGGACAAAATGTATCCTAAGGAACAACACAGTCAATTGAAATTTCTTAGTGATTTAAATAATATATCAACTGAAATGGAAAAAGAACTGGAATGTGGCTCATCAGCACTTTCTAAAAACGAACGCAGCACACGCGTGTGGCGGAAACTACCCACCAATTGGGATGGAATGTCAGAATGCCAAAGAATGAAATACGCATCTATAAAAAGACAAGTTGTAACTACTCGTAATCCCGAATCTTATTTTCAAAGATACCAATCAACTAGAACAGCTGGTGTTGAGTTTGATAATAATGATTTTCTTTTACAGGTAGAAGAAAAAAGAAGATTACCTTCATATCAATGTCTAAAATTTTTGAAAAAACGGGGGTATACTCAAGTTATTCTTTTAGTTGGTAGCGATAGATTAGAGGCGTTTAAAAAATATAATCAAAAATCAGGGGAAAATCTTTTTGATAAGTTTAATATTGATGTTGCTGGTGCTCCAAGAGGTATGATAGGAAAAGGAGAACAAGGTTTAGTTTCACCTCTTAAAATGGTAAGAGCTAATTCAAATGACATCAATAGTGATACTTTAGATATGATGGAAGGATTGTTGGGCGATGAAGGGGAAGATGTTGGTGAATCTAAAAGAGCCTTTACCCACGATGAGAAAGAGAGACGTTCAGGGAAGTATTCTGGTACTATAACTAGAAACACAGCATTGAAAGGGGAAGTAGTAAAATTTGTAGATGCTGTAAAAATAGGTGACATGACAATGTTTGATTGTTTATGTATGATGAATGAAATAAGAACGGTTGGGGACAATACAGGAACAGTGTATCCTAAAATCTCTGAAGATGTGTTTATGAAAATACTATATCCCCAAGAAGTTGTTGCTCAAGATGCCGGTCCCGACGAATATATGAATACATTTGCGATCACCGGTCCAGATAAAAGGAGAGAAGTAAGAAAACAAAGAGGTTATGGTAGAAAAACAAGAAAAAAGAAACGAAAGAAAAATAGAAAAACTAAAAAAAAGAGAGGGGGTAACAAAAAAACGCGTAGAAAAAGAAAAACTCGTAGAAAAAAAAAGAAAAAAAATTGATATTTTATTAAATTATTTTAACTTAATAAAATGGAGAATAATATTATAATGACCGGGTATTTGAAAATTATTTTAGGATGCATGTTTTCTGGAAAAACAACCGAACTCATTAAAGAATACAATCGTCATAAATCTTGCGGAATTAGATGTTGTTTTGTAAATCATACAGCCGACGATAGATATGGTTCCGGTACAACAATAACTAAAACGCATAATCAAAATAGTATTATCAATGATAAAAGTTGTAAATATTTAAAAGATATATTAACAGAAGCAAGTAATTATGATGCATTCTTTATTAATGAAGGTCAATTCTTTGGTGATTTATATGAAAGTGTTAATTATTTGGTGAATATAAAAAATAAAAAAGTATATGTCTGTGGTTTAGACGGTGATTTTCAAAGACGAGAATTTGGTTCTATTTTAAAAATAGTACCATTGTGTGATGATGTTGTAAAATTAAAAGCTATTTGCAAAGGCTGTAAAATTAGAGACGGTATTTTCACATTTAGACTAACTAATGAAAAAGAACAGATGTTAGTTGGAACAACCAATTATACGGCCTTGTGTAGAAATTGTTATAATGTAAGAAAAAACCCAGAAGAAAATGTTTAAACGCATAAAAGATATTTTAAAAGTATTTAAATTAATAATACTTGTTTTTGTATATTCGATGCCAAAGATCAAAAAACCAAAAGTAAAGGGTCCGCCAAAAAAGAGAGGAAGAAAACCCAAACCAAAATCAAATGTACCAAAACCTCCTCCAAAAAAACGAGGAAGAAAACCTAAAGGCGGCAAGATTGTAACAAAAATACCCAATCCAACAAATACTATTATCAATAAGCAACCAAATATAATATTACAATTAAAATGTAATTCAAAAGATTTAAATAGTTTAAATGATTTTAATCTAAATTATACACCACAAATCAATAATCCAGAATCATATAATATATTATCAAATACAAAAATGTATGAATTGCCATATACTGAAATTGAAGAAGATAAAAAAAGCATACCAAAAATTAAAAATACAACCGTAAAAAAAGAAGTAGAAAAAGATGATGTTGATATTAAAGAATTATGGAATAAATTAAATAAATTAAAAAAAAATTTAAGAACGAATAATGTGTCAGATAAACGAGCTTGTTGTTTCTGGTGCACCTATGATTTTGATAATCCAGCAGTCCATATTCCAAAACAATATAATGGGGAGTGTTTAGATGTGTATGGATGTTTTTGTAGTCCTGAATGTGCGTTATCGTATTTAAAAAACGAACAATTAGATGATTCTACAAAATGGGAAAGATACGCGATGCTTAATAATGTTTATAGTAAAATATATGATTATGATAAAAATATTAAACCAGCACCAGACCCACATTACACGTTGGATAAATATTACGGTAATTTATCAATACAAGAATACAGGAAATTATTGAGTAAAGAAAGGATATTTATGATAGTAAATAAGCCCATGACAAAAATTTTACCAGAATTATATGAAGAAAATAACGAAATTCCAAATGTTTATAATAATATTCTTGATATTAAAAAAACACAAAATGCAAATAAATTCAGATTAAAAAGAAGCCAAACAAAACAAACAAAAAGCAATGCAATTACAAATAATTTTAATTTATAATGGATAATTAAAATATCTATTATAAATTTATAACTTCATTTTTGGGCTCCTCGTTTTTCATTTTACTATATTTTTTATTTGCTAATAATTCCCCCGGACATAACGGATTAGAACAATTATTATCACACGATAAAATTCTAGGAGGATCATATTTACAGCTTGGATAACCCTTCTTTACTTCTAAAAATTCGGCGTATACTCTTTTCAAATATTCTTGTTTTTTTTCTTCGTCTGATTTTCTTTTTTCAAAATTCATAGTTGCTGTATCCATGAATCCTCTAATTTCCCCCATCATTTTTTGGTTAACACTTCTGTTATCTTTTTTTACAGGTTTTATATTAAAATTAGGATTTAAATATTCTTTTATTACATTCATGTAATTTCCCTCCCATTTTTCTAATTTTTCATTAGCTTCTTCCTCTGTGTAATTTGTTTGACTTTTTATTAATGCGATAGCACCATCATATCTACCTTTTTTATTCATATAAATAAAAATATAATATAAAAAATGATATTAAACGGAATTTTTAATTATTACTTAAATGTCCGTGACACAACAAACCCAACAATCCCAACAACATAAAAGTGAAGGAATTGATATTTCTTCTATGTTAAATGATGTAAATAAGGTTTTACATTCGCATCTAACAAATATATTAACACCGATGATTAAGGAAAAAAATAGTATTCATAATATTTTACTAAATATGCCAATGGTGAAACAATTACAAGAAGAACATTTAAGAGCACAACAAACAGTATTTGCCATTCAAGCAGAGGCAAAAGCAATGAAACTATTTTATCACGGTGAAATGGAATCAAAAAACGGAGAATTGTTAAAATTAAAAAATGAATTATTGATTGCTTTAAAAAAATTGGATGAATACAATAATGTCACACTTGAAGTAAAAGATATACCTATAAAGGTACCAACCC
>Ga0209091_10001893_pt1 | contig 17984 bp, 24 predicted proteins | sample ArcticOcean_MG_C_6_FD_187438 | JGI IMG/M metagenome (GOLD analysis project Ga0209091, IMG submission 187438) | Marine microbial communities from western Arctic Ocean - ArcticOcean_MG_CB8_128 (SPAdes) (version 2) | ecosystem: Environmental > Aquatic > Marine > Oceanic | place: Arctic Ocean...
CTGTGCCTACCAGAGTGATGCCGTCAGTGTCGTAAGCAGCGATAGGAAACTTAGACTTGCAAGTCAGGAACCTACCCTTGTCTGCCTTGTCCTTGACCTCAATGCCTAAGCTCTCTAGCTTAGCTACTGCTGCTGGTGACATGTGCGTGACATCTACCTGATACTTCTGATTCTCTGGCTCAGACTGGTTCCACTGGTTGACGTTCTTACGATCAAGGAATGCCCACTGCAATGTGGCTGATACTTTTACTGCTGTTGAATTACCCATACTCTTTACCCCTAGTGTTAATGTCAAGTGGTGCTAGTTGTTGTTGCTCCCTACTGCTTCTTCCTCCTACTTTCTCATGTCCTTCACTTTTATTATAGCATGGAAATTGTGGAATAGCAAGCACTCAGTGCGTGTCATGCCAAGTATTACCCACACTATACTCCCCGTCCAGCTTAATCCTCATGTTGTAGTAGACTCCGGCTCCCCGTATGCCCTCAACGAATGAGTGTCCAACTCGGTGGCTGTGTTCATCACTCACCTCACATTGTAGTTCGTCATGTACCTGAGCTACCAACATGTATGGTGTGCCTTGCAGCAGTGCGTCACCAATGAGTAAGCCACGCTTCATCACGATGGCACCCGCACCCTGTAACAGTACGTTGAGAGCTGCGTGTTCGCTGCGTACCCTCAATGGCCTGCCGTCTAGTGCTGGTAGGTAGCCCCGCTTGCTGATGCGTGACACCTTATCACGTAGCTTAGCGAGGGCTGGTGTGTTAGCGAGGAAGGCTTCCTTCAATGCCTTGCCCTGCTTAGCTCCGCCACCCATGATGCTGCCTATCTTAGCATCGCCTGCACCATACAGGAATGCGTAGATGAACGTCTTCGCTACGTCTCTGCCCTCACTACCACTCAGTCCAAGAGCGTCACGGTTCATGGCATGTACATCACCACTCTCCACTGCCTCGGTGTACTCTGGGTCGTTCATGTAGTGAGCCAGCATCCTAAGCTCAAGACCTGAAGCATCAATACCTACCAGCCTCATGCCCTTGTCCACAGTCCAGACACCCCGTGTGTCCTCACCCTTGGCTATCTGTGCCATGTTAGGCTGCTGATGTGTCATCCTACCAGTCACTGCGCCTAACGTATCCACACGTCCATGTACACGTCCCTCTGGCGTGACATGCTTGAGCCATGAGTTAACCTGTGATTGCTTCTTGTTAGTGGTGAGATAGTCCAGTACAGCGGCAGCTTCAGGGATATGAACGTGCTTACTCAGCGTTGTCTCATCCACGATGATGCTGCCCTTGTCTGTCATCTTAGTCCACTTGACACCCAGCCCTTCGAGACGCTTGGCAATCTGCTGCCGTGATGCTGGGTTGAACGTCTCCACGTTGTCCTTCAGTTGCTTGCCTGTCTTCTCACTCCATCGCTCCGTCACGATAGGTGGGAATGCTTCTCGCAAGCTAGCCTCGATGCCACTGGTGTGACATGCTAGGTCAGAGTACAGGTTGCTCACTCTCTCCACGTCCAGCCTGAATCCATTGGCTGTCTGCTGGTACGTGAGGTCACGCACCTTGTGTTCCATGTCGAGGTAGTCTTCCGTACCCTTGCTGCCCATAGCAATTAGCTTTTGGGAAAGTCCATTGTAGATAGAGCGGAGTGCAACTGTGTCCTGTAAACAGTAATCCCCCATAATCTGCGAAAAGCCCAAATCGAAGTCAGCTACGTCAAAGTCTGCCTTCAGTTCCTTACCGTACCTAGACGCTAGGTTCTTCAGGCTGTGCCCACCCTCTGTGTTGCAGTCCACTATCTTAGACAGCAGGATAGTATCGAACTGATTCTCCAGCGGTATGTCGTAGCCTATCAGAGCCTTGAGCCTAGGGAAGTCGAACCCCATGCCGTAGTGAGCCACGAACACGTTAGTGTGTACGTCTGGTAGCTGGTCGTACATGCCCTCTGTGTACAGCTTGCTCACTCCGTCCTCATCTGTTGTAGCGACACACCATAGCGTGTCGTGCGCTAGGTTAGTCTCAATGTCAATGAAGTACATCATAGTACGTCCTCATCTGCGGCCTTGTCCCTGATGCCTGTCATTATAAACTCTCGCTCCTCGGCAGACACGTTAGGCATGGCGTCCTGAATCAGCTTTCCATTCTGCCACTCGAATATCTGCATAGGGCTAACGTCTATCTCCATGGTGCTGGTGTTGCCTGTTAAGATGTTGCTCCTTCTTACTCTCACAATACATCCTCGTCTGCTACCTCGTTCATCCTACCAGTGGGCTTGTCAAACAACAGCGCACCACAGCGCCCTGTCTCACCACTGAACCTGTTCTTAAGCACCCTTATGCGTGTCGTGTTGGCTTCTACTGCACACTCAGCCTGACCGTTACGCTCCAGTCCTATAACGAAGTCACTGAGCTGCGCGATGCTGGCGCTGCCTCGTAGCTGCGATAGGCTGGTGGTTGCCCCGTCCTCGTGACCCTTCCCATCAGGCCGCTTGAGATGGCTGACTACAAAGATTGCAACGTCCAGCTCCTGTGCTAGTGTGCGGAGCCTAGTCATGGCCTCGTCTAGAGCCTTGCGTTCGTCGCCGTTCTCTCCGCTACTGACCACGATGCTGATGTGGTCGAGGAAGATAACCTCACAGTCCAGCGCCTTCACCATGTAGCGAGCGCGTGCAACGATGTTCTCGATGCTCGTGCTGCCGAAGTGATCTAGAAAGAACATCCTGTCCTGTCCTAGTGTTGCATCAAACGCTGCCTTTATCTCCTCGTCTGAAGCTACGGTAGTGGGCAAGTGAAGGGGCTTGTTAGCTGCTAACGACATGATGCTACGTCCTGTCGCCCTGCTGCTCTCTTCCAAGAACATCAAGCCCATCTTCCAGTTGGTCTGGTCTAACAGACCGGAGATAATCTCCCGTATGAACTGGCTCTTACCTAGCCCACTACCTGCTGCCACTGTGACAAGCTCCTGCTTGCGGATGCCGTAGGTGAGTGCGTTCAAGCCAGCCCACGGATACTCCGCTTCGCTCTTAACGATAGGCTTGCTCACCTCTGCCCACATGCTGCTGCCTGCTATGATGCCGTCAGGTGTGTACGTCTCAGCCTGCCAGAACATCGTCTTCCATGCTGCCCTGCCGTTAGCTCCTGCGGATAGCACGTCACATGCGTCCTTGTACTCGGCTGGGCTATTGATAACCTTACTCTTACCTGCAAAGAGGTCGGCTATCTCAAGCGATGCCTTCTTACCTGCTGCGTCGTTGTCCATGTACACGATGATAGACTCGAAGGAGTCAAGGTACAGGTAGTTCCGCTTACAGTCGCTCAGCGCGCTTGTGGCGCTCCTCACGGACACACTTGGGTACTTGCTTCCTTGCAGTTGGTACACTGCCATCGCGTCACACTCTCCCTCTGTGATGACGATGTTCCTGTTGCAGTTGGCAGGGAAGACATGCTGCCCGAACAGCGCTGTGTCATTCATCTTGCCTTCACTTGGGAATGCCTTGTTAGGCAAGCGCTTCTTTGCTGCTATCAGTTGATTGGGGTCGTCCTTACTGTAGTATGGATAGATGTGACTCTCTCCTGCTACTACGACTCCGAACTTCTGAACTGTTAGCGGGGTGATACCACGTGATGGTATGCCCTGCGGTGATGCTGGAACCTTAGCCAATGCCGTCAGCGTGTGTGTGCTAATGCTCTTGTCCTCAGATGTTGCCCTGTCTGTTACTTGTGTCTCCATCCGTCTCTCCTCTTCGCCTACAAACTTGCGTGTGTTGCAACTGAAGCATGTACTCCAGTCGTCCGTGTTAACCCTCCTCGCGTCCGATGAACCGCAATCCTCGCAGCTCAGTTGTCCGTATACCCACTCTGCCATCCTACTCCCCCTGATTATAGATCATGTAAGCCAGTGTGAACAGCGCCAGTGCTGCTACCCCCATGATATATGCTGCTAGTATACCCTCTAAGATGTCCATGATCTGCAATCCTCTAAGTCCTCATCATTAGGACACTCATCATAATCGTCCTCTTCTATAGGCTCCTGCTGTTCAGCATGACCACCTTGAGCCTCTACCATATCAAGCCACTGCTCGTACTCCTGCTGCTCGAACTGCCCTAAGTCCTCTAAAGTGTTTGTCTGCATGTACGTCATATACTGCTCCTGCTAGTGGTTGTTCTTGTTGTTGTCTTGCTTCCCCGTTTCTCTATAGTCTCTACTTTTATCATAGCATGGAAATTGTCGGAAAGCAAGTGTTTTGCCAAGTATTACCGAAGATTAGAACACGATCAGGTCGTTGTTCATGTCCTCTTGCATGGTTGCCATGATGCTAACAGCGTCAGCCTCCTCCATAGTAGACACTCCTGCGTCTCTGTAGTAAGCGTACAGCAGCTTTGAATACTGCTCGATGCAGAACATCAACTCACCCTCAAGCTCGCTCATGTCGCTTCCTGTAGGCTCGTAGCCGTTCTCTTCGCAGATGTCACGTATGTAACGGTACGCTGGCCGGTGGCTGTCCTCCTCATCCCTGTTAAGTGTGATCCAACGATCGTAGCCTTCAAAGCTAATAGCCTCTTGTATGTTTAATAGTTCTGTCTGTCTCATTACGCTTTCTCCCAGTTCACTGTGATTGTATATCCGTAGTTCGCAGGTAAATCCTCGTCATCTACGCCTAGCCTAGAGCATAAGAAGTCTCTCACTAGATCGTCAAGATACTCCTTGTCGCGCCCAGTAGTCCAGTCAAACGGTATTGTATCTGTCTGTCTCATAGCTGTACCCTCGTTAAGTTAAGTGTTACATTGTAGCACACCGTTAACCGATGCGCTACCCTGTTAGCTTACTTTACGTTAGTTAATATAGCACGCGCCTCATGCGCCCCCAAATCCCCCACAAGCCAATCCGTATATACCTTACCTAGCTCCTGCCAATCCTGCTTTCGGCTTGTCTCGGCCTTGTAGTGCCTTTCTGAGACACGTGTGAGTGCCTTCAAGTATAGCTCAATATTGTTCATGCGTTCTCCTCTCTTTCTTGTTGGTCTGCGTGATAGTCACGGCAGAGCATGTCCCACTGATCTGGTGTGTACTTGACACCGTAGCTGTTAAGCTTGTTAGTTACTGATAACAGACCGAAGTCTATCATGTGGTTGTAGTACTCCTCAGTGTTGAACACGAACATACTAAGCTCTGCGTCAGTGTATCCTCTCAAATCGTTCATGTTACACTTCTCCCATTACGATGTCGGATGTGTCGAATGTATATGTACGTGCCGAGATGCCTACTCGTGTGCCACGATGTGGGCAATAGCTCACAATCTCTTGATACATGATGATCTCGATGATCTCTGCAACAGTGTCGGTAATTGTACCGTCTGCTACGCCTCTATCATATGATGCTCGTGCGTCATTAGTGAATTTCATGCCCATGCTCCTGCTATTGGTGAATCTACGAAAGTTATAATATAGTCTTCAAAGTTAAAGTCGTTAGTTTCCATTAGTATTTCCCTTTTAGTTCATCTAATATCATTGAGGCTACCCAGCCCATAGTCACAATGAAAATTGACCCCACGACTAGCCATGCTTGTAGTTCAGTCACTATTCTTCCCCTAGTTCAGTCATTGATTCAATGTGGTGTATTGCTGCGTCCTGCTCTGCCGAGTCGTCTTCCATCAACTCTGCTAGCCTACGTAGCTCCTCGATGTGCTGCTCTAATGCTCTCAATCTCGTGTTCATCTCAATACTCCCGTTGCTTAAGTTTCACATTGTAGCACACCGTTAACCAGTGCGCTACCCTGTTAGCCTATCACACCTTCTATCCTACGTGCATTGCACTGGTCGTGGTCATGTATCACACCGTCCTGCATGTAGATGACATGGCCCCGTACTACTACAAGCTGCTTCTTACCCTTTGTTAACTTGGCGTATGTGTTGGGCGTGCGGTGCCCCTTGATATACTCACAGGACATGCTCGCCTTCCTCTCAGTCAGTAGCATGATGGCTTGCGTAACTAAGCTCATCGTGCATCCTTTGCCCTTCTGCCTACCAAGGTCGGCCAGCGTCTTGTGTGCCACCGTGTAACGCACGTTACAATACATGGCGACGGCCTTCACAGTACAATCATTGTTCTCTCCCATGCTGGCTGATATGGCGGCAAGCGCTTTGAATTTCTTGGTTCTCATGTCTGTAATCCTCATCAGTACGCCTAAGTGACGCAGACGCCCCTTCGGGCGTTTCGGATATGCCTAGTCTAGTATTAACGTGCCCTGTATCATGCGTGACATAACCTCGTCACCTATCAACTCGCTGCGTATGCTTGCCACGCGCTCCGTGGTTTGCAGTCCCTTACTGCCGCTTAGCAGCTCCCCAACGCCCCAAGCATGATCTCTTTCGATAATCAGTTGCTCGTTAGTCATGCTAGCGTAATGCTCTTTCTTCTCTTCTCGTATGCTCATGTCTAGAACTCCCAAGTTGCTATGATTGCCATGATGGTGCCGACTGTTAGCATGGCGATAACGCCTACCGTTACAATTATCATTGATGTAGTCATAATGTTATTCCCTTTGTTGTAGTATTTCACGCATGCCCCCCGTACTGCTATCTGTGCGAGGCTAGTGGCTCCACCGCGTGATGGTGAGAGGCATGATCAAAATTCCTACTTATTCTTGCCAGTGACTTCCTTCGGATTCGGGCGTGTATGCTCGCACTAGTTTGGACAACCTCCCCAGTGCTTACATACAACCTTTCTTGAATCTGTCAGGCCGTATGACTGTGTCACTTCTTGTATCCCGCTGAACACTTCGCGGTACTCTCTGTTCACGTTGCCTCCCAGTTGTCTGAGCGGTATTAGTGGGAACCCCTAGGTTCGCTGTGCTGATTGGGTCATCCGGTTTCTGTTTGACTTGCAGCTAAGATAACACGTATTCGCATGGAGTCAACAACTGATTCGCAATTAATTGAAACTAATTTGTGTTCTTCAATGATATCAATAGGTTACGAGTGAAATTAATTAGGGTACAGCGTGATACATGGGGTATCTAGCTGTCATTCAGCACCCACATCACAGCGGCATAGAGACACGGCACACACCCCACGATGCATAGTGATACGGCATAGCACCCCGACATCAAGACACGGCACAATGCAAACCAGCGTAACCCTACACATCGTAAGGGATTGAGCATTGGCGCGGGTTGTAGAGCAGCGGCCTAGATAGTTGTACCACGACATGGTATCACGGCATGACACAGTGTATGCTAATGAGAATCATTCGCGTATCGTCTTAGCCAAGTATAGAATAGAATCATTCGCATCTGGGTCACGGACACGGGACACAGGTGGTAGCGTTGGGCATCTGGTCGGGACACGGGAGGCACCCGCTCGCCCTTTCACCCCTCACCCGAATCTGTAGAGATGCGAATGGGAATCATTAGCGCACCTCCAGCGTACAGCAACACCTGCCTGTCCGGCACGCAGCTCAGATGCGAATGGGAAGCATTCTCAACGGGGGGGTGGGGCGCGGGAGCTTCGCGAAGTTCCATAAGGTGCCTCATAAGTATACGAGAGAGCCAATTTGGAGGCCCTTAATACCCCCTATATTATTGCCTATGTTAGTGGACGCTATTCCTCAATAGAATCAAGGGGTTACAGGCTGCTCAGTGGCCAACAGTTAGAACCCTAAAGGGACACTTGGGCGACAGCTAGCCACACACCCTTAACGGCAAGGGCATGACCACAGATACAGTAACATAATACCATCTCTATTGACTTTGGGACAAAAGTATGCTATAATTAGAGACTATAGAGACACGACATAGGGAAGACATGACACAACTACTTCCACTACTTGTAATGGCTGTTACTTGAAGCGGTTGTCCTTAAGCTCTCTACGCTTCAGTTAGCTACTCATTAGACTCTACAGGGGATACACAATGACCACCACCCGTACCACCACCACTAAGCCTTGTTCCGTATGCTTGAAGGACAAAGCCTTGTCTGAGTATCATGTATCAGAGAAAGGTTATAGCAGAGGTTGTACCCTATGTGTCCTGAAGCCCGTATCCGGTAACGTATATGTCACGAGATAGTAACGAAAAGGCCGCTCAGTCTGCCCCTCCTGTCGTGGAAGCTGCTCCCCTCAGCAACCTGACAACTACACGGGCTGGGCGGCCCCCTACACCAGCGAAGAAGAAGGCAGGACGCCCTAAAGGCAACACAGCCATCCTCGCAGAGTACCAAGAGCGCATGCTCAACAGCCCTAAGAGCCGCAAAGTGCTTGATAAAGTCTTTGATATAGCCTTAGATGACGACCATAAGCACCAAGCAGTGTGCATAAAGCTCGTCATAGACCGCATAGTACCACTGTCACACCTAGAGAAAGAGAAGGGTGGAGGCTTGTCAGGCATCACAATCAAGATGGTTGCTGCCGGAGACGTACAGATATCTACTGCCACCCCACCAGATATAGAGAATGACATTGACGCAGAATACGAGGAAGTAGAATGAGCCAGAAGCTATTGAATTACATCGGGAACCTAGAATCGCCTAACGGCGTGTATGACGTTCTGGTTGGTGGGAAGCGTAAAGACTTACGCGGCATGACCATCAATGAAGTTATGGCATTCCAGAAGACCATGAAGAAGAGTGGACACGAAAGCACAGCGGTTGGCAGGTATCAGATCGTAGCAGATACGCTTGGTTGGATTGTCAAGAACAGCAAGAATATATCAGGGGATGATCTGTTCACTGATCGTGTGCAGGACTTGGCAGGCATGAGGCTCCTAGAGAGGCGCGGATTGTCCAAGTATGAGTCAGGCAAGATGGACTACGACACATTCGCTGTAAACCTAGCTAAGGAGTGGGCTTCCCTGCCTGTTCCTATAGACATGGTGAACGGTAAGGGCGTTAAGCTAAAGGTAGGCGATAGCTATTACAAAGGCGTAGGCTCCAACAAGGCACACGGTAGCCCCCTCCTGATGGCTAATGCTATAAAGCCCCTATCGCCAGACAACGGAGCTGATCTGGTAGGGACTACACGCACACGCCCCCTCCCAGCTACAGTAGACACAGCAGGCCCAGCGTCAGACGATCCCCTATACAAGAACAAAGCACTCTACCCCCTCACCCCCTCGTTCCAGAAGTACCTCATAAACGAAGAGAACCCTCCCCTAGCAAGTGCAATGGAGAGGGGCATCCCGCTTGCTAATGTCCGGTATAAGGACAGCAATGGTACAGACAAGGTGGGATTTGGACACAAGCTCACACGCGCTGAGCAGTCCAACGGCTATATAGACAACTGGAGAATAGCAGACGCTACCAAAGAGAACATTATAGAGCTGTTCCAGAACGATCAGACTAAGAGCTGGGACATCATTAAAGAAGTTATGAAGAAGGAATACGGCGCTGACATCGTTAAGATGGACGCTCGCAGACGTGAGATGCTCTTGGATGTCCAGTTCTCTCAGGCAGATGGAGTCAAGGACGAAGACTTAGGACCATACGTCAGGGCTATTGTACGTGGTGACTTCGAGGCAGCTCACGAGGCTAAGGATGCGCGGTACAAGACAGACGCGCAGGGCAAGAAGCACATAGACGTAGAGCGCGTCAATGCATCCGAGGCGCAGTTCTTCGGAACCGAAGCAGCTAGAGGAAACTACATAGAGGAGTCTGGTCAGAAAGAGGCAAGAGCAGCCGCCGAGAACATCAGAAAGGGACGATACGAGCAGGGCCGTCAAGTATATAACGCCCAATCAGATACTCCAGTATCCCCAGAGAGCATAGTGGACAGCGCAGAAGGGGCTGTCGTCAGGGAACAAGTAGCACAAGGCTCAGCACAAGTCCCAGCACAAGGCCCAGCAACAACACCTGCTACGCCCAACACAACTTCCGGCTATGCAGCAGGAGACGCACCAGCAGCCACGCCTCTCGTACCCACACCAGCCCCCGATATAGACTTAGGCGGTATGTTGAGCAAGGAATACCAGAGTCCTACAGGCGAGAAGGGGATGTTAAGCACACTCCCAGAAGGAGTAGGGCGGGCAACAGTAACTAACGAGAGACACACGTCTATATAGAACTGAGAAAGGGGAAGCATGAGCAATCAGGACTTTGAGATAAGCCTAACACCGTGGCAGCAGACGGTTTGGGACGATGAACACCGCTTCAAGGTGGTAGCAGCAGGTAGACGTACAGGTAAGAGCCGTCTCGCAGCCAACATCTTGATCTACAAGGCACTAACCTGCCCTAGTAAGACGGCTAAGGTGTTCTACGTGGCCCCTACACAGGGTCAGGCTAAGGATATCATGTGGGATTTGCTGCAAGAGATTGCAGGGAACCTAGTTGAAACCTGTCACAAGAACGATGTGACGATTACGTTGAAGAACGGCGTGACGATTGCTCTGAAGGGCGCTGATAGACCACAAACTATGCGTGGTGTCAGTCTCTGGTACGTAGTGTTAGACGAATACGCCGACATTAAGCCAGATGTGTGGGAGACTATCCTCCTGCCAGCCCTGTCAGACCATGACGGACACGCATTGTTCATTGGTACGCCAATGGGACGCAATCACTTCTACGAATTGTACAAGGATGCGGAGCTGGGCTACGATGACGACTTCGTGGCCTTCCATTACACGTCATACGACAACCCGTTCCTAAGTAGGGACAACATAGACAGGGCTAAGAAGTCCATGTCCTCACATAACTTCCATCAGGAGTATATGGCTAGCTTTGAAAGCACAGGTGGCCGTATATTCAACGCTGAGTGGATAGAGGTAGTAGAAGAAGGCCCGAAGACGGGCGGTGAGTACTACATCTCAGTTGACCCCGCAGGCTTTAAAGCTGAAGGCGGGAAGCAAACTAAGAATACTAAGCTGGATGACACGGCTATCTGTGTTGTCCAAGTAGGAAGCGATGGTAAGTGGTACGTGCGTGACATCATATCGGGACGTTGGACTCTCTCAGAGACAGCCGACAATATATTCGATACATGCCGCAAGTACAACCCACAGCGCGTAGGGATAGAGAGAGGCATAGCACAACAAGCCCTCCTGCCTACACTACAAGACATAATGCGACGCACTGGACAGTACCTCAACTTCGAGCTACTCACCCACGGCAACGCTAACAAGGTTGATCGAGTGACTTGGGCGCTACAGGGGAGACTGGAGAACAACGACATAGTGTTCATTAACGGAGACTATATACCCAAGGTGATAGATCAATTAGTAAACTTCCCCGACAAGCGGGTGCATGATGATACAATAGACGCATTGGCGTACATAGCGCAGCTTGCTATACACAGCTACGGCGATGACGATATAGACTTTGATGACGGCTCATGGGCCGCACACTACTAGAGGAAACACAATGAGCGACTTCATGGACTTATCCCCACTATCCGATGACGGCTTCGTAATGTCAGAGACACTAGAGTCATGGCTTACAGACAAGTCTGAATCTTGGAGAGACGACTACCAGTCACGCTACCAAGAAGACCACAGAGAATTCTACCGTCTGTGGCGCGGTGTTTGGAGTGACGAGGACGGCACACGTAAGAGCGAGCGGTCACGCTTCATCAGCCCTAACACAGCCCAAGCAGTAGAAGAGAGCTGTGCTGAATTAGATATGTCCATGACTCCTGTGTTGTTTGACATCCAAGACGACTACGCTGACAAGATGAGCAACGAGAGCCAAGACATCCAGAAGCTGCGTCAGTGTTTGAACGAAGACTTACTCGCAGCTAAGATTCAACCTGCTATCTCTGAGGCTATCCTCATTGCTGCCATCTACGGTAGTGGTGTAGCTGAAGTAGAGCTGACAGAAGTTATCGAGCAGAAGATTGCAGTGAAGCCGGCAATGGACGGAGCTGTACAGCAGGTAGGCGTACAGATGCAGAAGCGTCCACAGGTTCGCTTGCGTCCACTACTACCACAGAATGTACTCTGTGATCCTAATAGCACTAACGTCGATGACGGCTTAGGTATATTCATTGACGAGTTCGTAGGATCAGAGAGCATACGCATAGCACAAGAAGAAGGAATCTATGATGACACAGTTGATGTTGGCACTACAACAGCAGACGACTACGACCTATCACCGGATCAGGAAACAGTTAAATACGGTGCAGATCGAGTCCGTAGGCTTAAGTATTTTGGTCTGGTACCACGTCACCTTCTAGAGGAACTCACCGATGACCTAGACATGGAAGTGTTGGACATAGCGGGCCTAGCTCCAGAAGAGGAGCAGCAGGACAGCTACTTCGTTGAAGCCATCGTGGTAATGGGCAACGGGCATATACTGTCTGCCGTCAAGAACCCGTACATGCTTCAGGATCGTCCTATCATATCCTTCCAGTGGGACAACGTACCCAGCCGCTTCTGGGGTCGCGGTGTTGTTGAGAAGGCACGTACTTCACAGAACGCACTAGACACAGAGATACGCTCACGCATTGACGCACTCGCACTCACGGTACATCCTATGATGGCTATTGACGCGACACGTATGCCACGCGGCTCTGATCCTACCGTAAGACCGGGAAAGACTATCAAGGTTAACGGCAACCCAGCAGAGATACTCCAGCCATTCAACTTCGGCGCAGTAGACCAGATCACGTTCAATCAGGCTGGTGAGCTACAGAAGATGCTGCAACAGGCTACAGGAGCTATTAACTCCGCAGGTATGCCAGCACAGGCATCAGCAAGCTCAGGTACAGGTGCCATAGCAATGAGCTTAGGCGCATCTATGAAGCGTCACAAGCGTACCCTCACTAACTTCCAGACATGCTTCCTCATCCCTCTTATCCAGAAGGCAGCTTGGCGCTACATGCAGTTTGATGCTGAGCATTATCCTGTTGGCGATTACAAGTTCAATGCCACTGGCTCTATGGGCCTCATAGCCCGTGAGTATGAGACAAGCCAGCTCAGCTTCCTGCTACAGACAATGGGTGCTGATAGCCCACTGTACCCAGTAGTGTTGCAGAGCATCGTAGACAACATGAACCTGTCCAACCGTGAAGAGCTTAAAGCACAGCTAATCGAGAGCAGCAAGCCTGATCCCGCAGAAGCAGAGAGAGCCGAGCAGAAGCACGAGATGGAAGTACGTGTACAGGCCACCACACTCAAGGCGCTTGACGGACAAGCAGCCGAGTCTATGGCTAAGGCAGCCAAGGTACAAGCCGAGATGAACAACATCGAAGTAGAGAACCAGATTGCCTACGCTAAGATTGCAGCAACGACTATCATCCCTGAAGAGACTGACACAGTAGGACGTGAGTTTGAGCAGAAGATGAAGGTGCTTGACGAGATTCGTAAGGACAGAGAGCTTGTCTTACGCGAGACTAAGATGACTGCTGATATAGCAGCCACACAAGCCCAGACAGCCTCTGACGCTGGCAGTAAGGAAGCAATGATGCAGTTCATGGCTCAGCCTGAAGCACCCGCCCCAGCCCCACAAGAAGCCCCACAAGAAGCCCCACAAGCGATGCCACCTGAAGGAGGCGCAGTGTAATGGACTTTAACGACTTCTTACTGGTCGCGTCCAAACTAAAGAAGGACGTAGCAACAGCACTTAGTAGCTCAGAGGCTTACCGCAAGGAAGTCAAAGAGATACCAGCCATAGTAGAAGGCAGACGGCAGCGTAAAGAGTTAGACAACCTGTCCAAGAAGCTAGAAGCTACTATCGAATCCCGCAAGGTTGCTGGTGAAGATGGCAGGGATGGCGCTAACGGACGGGATGGCTCTGACGGCAAGGACGGTACGTGTGGCTCTGACGGCTCCCACGGCGCTGATGGAGCTTCCGGCTCTGACGGGTCCGATGCTGTGCATGTCACAGACGCCGATATAGACTTCGACAACCGCTTCACCTTCAGCATGTCTGACGGCAGTGAGCTAGTAACAAGCAACGGCCTCAACCTAGAGGATGCTGTCAAGGCATTCGGCAGAGGGCCATCAGGCCCACAGGGGCCATCTGGTGCGGCAGGTAGAGATGGCACTGGCTCTCTTCAGCAAGTTAAGCTCCCTTATGTCAACGTAGAGAGCGACTACCTAACCTCTGGCATTGCTATGGGATCAGGCGATGAGCAGAACCTGCTAGATAGCACCGTATGGAACTTCACTGTAGAAGGCGATCTGCTCAACCAAGGCACAGGCACTCTTGACATAACATCAGATAACGCCTTTGAGCCAGACTTCACTGGTCGCGTCAGGATGACATGCACTGTTGTATTCTCTTCATCCTCGGTGCCGCAGGGCTACCTAGTGATTAGAAACAACGGCACTGATGTATCAGGATACGAGACGTTCTACAAGACACACCTCGACATGACTGGCACCAAGCTCAGCTCAGAGATAGACATCGTGATAGATGTTGTTGCTGGTGATAGCATAATCCCCTTCTTTGGCGTAGGCAGCGGAAGCTGTGACGTACACCAGAGCTACACTGACATCCTGCGCTTAGACTTTGAAGCCTCCATGACTAACGGCACAGATGGCACAAACGGCACAAACGGAGCCGATGGTATAGCTGGCGCTCGCTGGTACTCAGGCAACGGCGCACCTTCAAGCTCTATAGGAGCTACAGGCGACTACTACCTTGATGGCACCTCCGGCAACATCTGGACTCGTACACCCTCTCAGTGGCTCCCTAGTGGTGAGAACATCATGGGGCCAACAGGCAACGGCGGATCAGACATACTCCCCCTAGACAACACATGGACAGGACTCAATACGTTCTCAGGCGGGAACATCGTAGCTAATGCTGGTAATGGATTGTTCTACGGCGCACAGGGCGAATCAACTAACGTGGCAATAGGGTCTAGCGCACTTGCGCTGGCCACTGCTGGACAGAACATCGGATTTGGCGATTCAGCAGGAGCTAGCCTAACAACTGGCATTGCTAACCTAGCCGTGGGTGCATCAGCAATGCTATTGAACGTCACTGGCTCAGGTAACGTTGCTGTAGGGCAAGGAGCCCTTCTGTTTGGCACTGGCTCGCAGAACGTAGCAATCGGTCGTGTCGCCGGACAGAGCCTAGTCGCAGGAAACAACAACACTGTCATCGGCTCTGGGATGGTTGCTGCATTTATGAATGACACAGTACTGATTGGTGCTGGAGCAACTGAGCGCCTGAAGCTAGACGCAACAGGAGCCACCATTAACGGCACAGAAACAGTGTTCACTAAAGAAGCCCTGCAAGCAGTTGTGGCAGCATCCACAGACTTCGCAGATTTCAAAACCCGCGTAGCAGCGCTTTAACAGCCCACCAACCTAAGGAAAACAAGTAATGGAGATTACATGTATATGTACAGAAGAGGTAGCTAGCATCGTGCTGATACCCTCTACAGGCGAGATGGTATTCACCACCATAACCACCATAGTGTTGGATGACGGAACTGCGGTAGGCTCCCAGTCTGAGGCTAAAGCTGTTGACCTACCTGATACGCTTCTGGCGGAAGTGATGGCCCTCAACGTAACTAAATAACCACGTATGGCACGTTAGCATACCACTAGGCTACCCTACGGCTTACCCCGTAGCGTGGCACACAGAGCCTCACAAGGCAGGAGAACAGCATGGTAGTAACACAGACACAGTTCAACGCAGCATTGTTAGAGGTTAACGCCAGCTTTAAGGAGCTAAGCGACAAGGTAGACGCACTCAAGAAGCAGGTAGAAGAGAAGCCAACTACTACCAAAGCAAAGAAGTAGCTTGACTTTTACTGCAATATGTGGTATAATTCAATCTAGAGTTAACCAAGGGGAAAGACATGACAGAATCACAGCAGTACTGTAACGATATGAGAGAGCTGTTTATGACAGCAGGCTGGAAGTTGTTGCTCGAAGAGTTCGAGGACACGGTACAGCTCTTAAACGATATACGTAATATTCCTAATAGTGAGGTGCTTGAGTACAACAAGGGCATGCTCGCAATGATTAACAGCCTCATCAATCTCCCTTCTGAAATAGAGGGTATTGAGCAGGACGAGGTCCACTAATGAGAATTATAGTGGACATGGTGTGCGAGAACGGACACCGACACGAATACTGGATAGATGGTGCAATGCGCTCCGGCCCATGCGCCTCCTGTTCAGGCACAGCAACACGTGTTATTACGCCCATTAGAGCAGTCTTCAAAGGCGCAGGTTGGCCGGACAAGGATGACAAGTGGGCTAAGAAGCACGAGTATCACGGCGACATAGCTAAGGCTTCTCGCGGTGAAGAGATAGGCTAGACCTATCGTATACGAGGCCACCCATTCCGGACAAGGCCCGACCCATTCCACAACCTATAAGGCGGAATAACATGGCACGACCCATATTACATGACGAGACGCAAGAAGAGAGCAACGACTTCGACTTCACTGACCCTTCCGAGGCAACCCCTGAAGTAGAAGCTGCACCCGACATCCCCGATAAGTTCGCAGGCAAGACACAAGCAGAGTTAGCTACGATGCTGGTAGAAGCTGAGCGGTTCAGAGGCAAGCAAGCCAATGAAGTTGGAGACTTAAGACGCAGTGTTGATGCACTTGTACAAGCACAACTCGTTAAGGAGCAGGCAACCCCTGTGGCACAAGAAGAGGAGATCGACTTCTTTGCCGACCCTGAGAGAGCTATTGCACAGAAGATAGAGAACCATCCTGACATCGTTAACGCTAAGGCCCAGACTAAGAAGAGCGCACAGGAAGCGAGCAAGCAGGAACTACTTCAATCACACCCTGACATGGAGAAGATCGTAGCAGACCCCGCCTTTGGTGAGTGGGTCCAAGCGTCTCCCATACGTAAGCGGCTGTTGAAGGACGCACACTACGGATACGACTTTGATTCAGCTAATGAGCTGTTCAATACGTGGAAGGAACGTGCCGACATCGCAGCTAAGACAGTCAAGGTAGACAAGCAAGAGCGCAGCCAAACTATCAAATCCGCTAGTACCGGACAAGGTAACGCTGCTACTGCCAAGGTTTCTAAGAAGATGTATCGTAGGACGGACATTGTTCGATTAATGAACAGTGATCCTGAACGCTACCAGAGTATGGCTGATGAGATATTCGCAGCCTACGCAGAAGGTAGAGTCAAATAACCCCCCACCCTTAATCCTTATAGGAAGTAAAGTATCATGGCTACATCAACATTCCCCGCTACTGGCGGTCAGATGAACAACACAACTCAGGCTGTCTTTATCCCTGAGATTTGGAGTGACGAAATCGTTGCTGCATACAAGCGCACTCTCGTTCTTGCTAACTTGGTATCTAAGATGCCTATGACTGGCAAGAAAGGCGATACCATTCACGTACCTAAGCCCACTCGTGGCGCTGTTGCAGCTAAGGTCTCTGGCCAAGCTGTCACTATGCAGTCTGACGTTGAGACAGAAGTTGTCATCAGCATAGACCAGCACTTTGAGTACTCACGTTTCATCGAAGACATCACTGAGAAGCAGGCATTGAACTCTATGCGCGCTTTCTACACTGGCGATGCTGGATATGCTCTTGCTAAGAAAGTCGATACCGACCTTCACAACTTAGGCACTGGCCTTGGTGACGGCACTAAAGTAGCTGCTCCTGTCACTGCTAACTGGGTCAACTCTGCTGTCCTTATCAATGGCGGATCAGGTTCACTGACTCCTTTCGTTGCTGCTGGCGGTGCTGGTTCTGCTTTTGACGATGCCGCTTTCCGCGCTCTCGTACAGAAGTTAGACGATGCTGACGTCCCTATGGACAACCGTTCATTCGTAGTTCCACCTGCAATGCGTAACGTTATGCTGGGAATTGATCGTTATGTTTCTAGTGACTTCGTTGGCGGATCAGGCGTTGAAACTGGCTTGATCGGCGAGCTGTACGGCATTAAAGTTTATGTCACTACTGCTTGTCCTACTATCGAAACTGGTGTTAAGGCAGCTACTTTGCTGCACAAAGACACCTACGTTCACGCTGAGCAATTGGCTGTTCGTTCACAGAGCCAGTACAAGCAAGAGTTCCTTGCTGACTTGTTCACAAGCGACACTATCTACGGTACGCAGGT
>Ga0209091_10001900_pt1 | contig 17955 bp, 18 predicted proteins | sample ArcticOcean_MG_C_6_FD_187438 | JGI IMG/M metagenome (GOLD analysis project Ga0209091, IMG submission 187438) | Marine microbial communities from western Arctic Ocean - ArcticOcean_MG_CB8_128 (SPAdes) (version 2) | ecosystem: Environmental > Aquatic > Marine > Oceanic | place: Arctic Ocean...
AAACATAAAAGGGTTAAAATAAGCTATAACAGAATTTGTGATCACTGCGTTTAAAAGGGCTGTTAAAAAAATTACTAAAATTAAAAATTTATAATTAGCGAAGCTAATAGGCTTAAGCAAACCAGGGGTAGATAAAGAATCATCTAAAGCCCACTTGACTAAAGTTACAGCTGCGACAACACAAGAGAGACTTGAGAGCAATGAAAGTTCCCACCACCAAATAGAGGGCTCTAGGTTAGCATTAAGAAGGCTAATAGTAAGTAATCCATACCCAGTTGCCTCTGCAGCTATAAGAGCGGGAATAGCTCTCCATCTAAAAAAGCAAAACAACAAAACTCTCGAACCGGCAGGAAGGTATAAATAACTAGCTAAATTTGAATTGTTAAGAACCTGAAAACCTATAAAAGACCAAGTGACATATACGAATAAATAAAATAGGTAGACAGTTATAGAAACAAGCGCAAAATGCTTCATTAATTTACGAAGCTATAAGATCTAGATTAAATTCTCTTTTATCACCAAAGGATTGCTCCATTTTGACAAGTCCTTGTGTTTCAAATTTCTTAATTGTTTTGTAAATAGTAGACCTTGAAAAACCAGAAGAACTAATTAGGTCAGTAATATTGCATTTAGATTCACGAGACAGGTTTGTAGCCAAAGTGTAATAAATTTTCTTTTCAGTTTGGTTATAGGCAACAAGATTATACTGCTCTTCTATATTAGTGAGAAGTTCAAGGATTTCAGCTAATTCGTTAACAAAAGTTCTAGCCATATTAAATACTCATGGTTTATTAAGCTTAATATATATAAATATTTAATGTAATTCAATAAATATCTTTTAGGTAGTATATTTTTTAAATTGCAAATAAATATGCATATTTAATATGCATATTTAATATTTTACTAAAACATGAAGTAGATATAATTAAACGAGTAACCATGGAAGAGGATATTTTAAAGTTTTCAATAGAATGGCGGAGAGGATAGGATTCGAACCTACGGTGGGTTACCCCACAACAACTTTCCAAGCTGTCACCTTAAACCACTCAGACACCTCTCCTTACAAGAAAAGCATTTTACACGAATCGTAACCTTTGTGTGTCACTTTATAAATGCAAGACAACACTACTGATTAAATTCTCTAAAGTTACTAAAAAACAATTTTTTATGAGTTGATCGAATAGGGTTTATATCAATACCTCCCCTTCTTAGAAACCTTCCACATACTTCTAATCTAGTAATATTATATTTGTGACCAATATCTTTATAGATATTTTCAATACACTGCTCATGAAAGTCACCCTTATCTCTATAAGAAACTAAGTAACTAAGAAGCCATTTGATATCAATAGGAAGTTCGGAACTTATATAAATATTTGCAAAGTCTGGCTGGCTGGTCACTGGGCAGATAGATCTGAATCCAGTAAATTTTATTACTTCTAAAGGCTTTGTATTAAGTCTATTGGTTGTATTCATATCAAGAGCTTCTGGTTCGGGACTAAATTTCTTAAGAAACCTTGCCTCAACTAAAGATTTTGTTAGCTTACTTAAATCTTTAATAATTTTACCTAAAACATCTTTATCAGAGGAGAAGGATTTCTTATAAAATGCATTTAAATATAATTTAAGCGACTTTGATTCAACGGTAAAGGTGGATGAAGAAGGTATTGATATTTGAAGAACCTTAAGTACTGGTAACCTTTTATTATCCAAATAATTGAATTCATAAGCATTCCAATAATCTATTCCGTAAGCATGGGCAGCCTTACCTCTTTCAATTGGATCTAATACCTTAAAGCCAGTAGGAGTTTTACCTACAGTCTTACCTAAAAACTTTGTTGTCATTGCCTAATGCCAGTTCCTTTTTCTAATAAGTACAGACAAGAACCTGTTAAGAGACCGATAAAGCCTAATATCATTCCAAGAGCAAAGCCTATTGAGACATCGCTAACCCCAAGCATTCCTGCTCTAAAAGTATTCACAACATAAAGCATAGGATTGGCCATGGATACTGCTCTCCAAAAATCTGGAAGAATATTTATTGAATAAAAAACTCCTCCAAGATATATCAAAGGCGTTAGTACAAATGTTGGTATAACAGAAATATCATCAAAGCTATCTGCAAAAACTGCATTAATAAAGCCCATTAATGAAAAAAGTATAGAAGTTAAGAAAAGAACGGTTAAGGTAAGCAAAGGGCTTACCACAGTAAAGTCGGGATAGAAAAGTAAGCTAACACCAAATACAATAAAACCTATAAGGCAACCTCGACAAACACCGCCTAGAACAAATCCAAGCAGAATAGTCCAATTAGGCATAGGCGAAATTAATAACTCCTCAATCGACCTTTGAAATTTAACTGAATAAAAAGATGACACTACATTGGCATAGGAATTAGTGATTACTGACATCATTATTAGCCCTGGAATCATAAACTGAATGTAATCAAAACCATCCATAGTTCCGATCCTTGGTCCTATAAGAGATCCAAAAATAACAAAATATAAAGACATGGTTACTGCTGGTGGAACCAATGTTTGTATCCATATTCTTAGAAAACGTCTTATCTCCTTAGTTGTAAGGGTCCATAAAGCTACAGATATATTTCGATTATTACTCATATTATTTTTTTACCATTTCGATAAATAATTCTTCCAATCTATTAGACTCATTTCTCATAGAATTAACTTTAATACCTAGCGAGCTAAGTTCAGCAAATAAAGCGTTTATAGATCGCTCTTTATTAACAGCGACTACTAAGGTTAAAGGGTCTTCTAGCTTTAAAGGAAAGCCCTCTATCTCTGGAGCTTTATCCAGAGGGGACTCTAAATCAAAAACGAAACCTTGAACATTTAACCTACTTAGAAGATTTCTCATTGAAGTATTTTCTACTATCAGGCCTCCATCAATGATTCCTATATTTCTACAAAGCTGCTCTGCTTCTTCAAGATAATGAGTAGTTAGAATTATGGTTGTTCCATTTTCGTTAATCTCTTTTAAGAAAGTCCACATTTCTCTTCTTAGCTCAATATCAACTCCAGCGGTAGGTTCGTCTAAAATTAAAAGCTTCGGTTCATGTATTAAGGCCTTCGCAATCATTACTCGTCTTTTATATCCACCTGAAAGAGTTCTGGCCTGATCATTTCTTTTGTCCCATAAGCTAAGTCTTTTTAACATCTTCTCAACTTTTGGTAGTGCAATAGATTTAGGAATTCCATAAAATCCTGCTTGGGTTACAACGATATCTATGACTTTTTCAAAACCCGAAAAATTAATCTCTTGAGAGACAACGCCCAGCATTGTTTTTGCTAATGCTAAGTCTTCGTCAGCATCTATACCAAATATTTTTACCCTTCCTGCTGTTTTAGTTACTAATGATCCGATGATTCCTATTGTTGATGACTTTCCAGCACCGTTGGGTCCTAGCAAAGCATAAAAGTCGCCCTCTTCTACAGCGAAAGAAATTCCTTTTAGAGCTTCAGTGCCTCCAGGATAAGTTTTTTTAAGATCTGAAATCTCTAATGCGTATGCCATATATTAATTATTTTATTTTATTATTTTCGAAACCAACGACAAATATACTTAAAAGAATGCCTAACAACAAGCCAACCCAAGCACTAAAGAAAGTAATAAAGACTGCTATCAATAGAGCGGATGCCATTTCTGAATTCTTTTTTGGAATTGCCATAGCAACGTATGCACATGCAAACCCAGTAAGAACAAGAGTCAAGGTTAATGCCATTTGCATTAAAGGTTTCATTAAAGTTATAAAAGGAAGAGTTACATATAAAAATGGTAGGCCCATCAAATAATATGAAGTTAAGCCATCAAATATAGAAGGCATTTCTTTTGGTCCTTTTTTCCAACGCTCAACTACAACAACATGAACACCTGTCCACAAAGCACCCTGAGAAGGAAAAAATGGATTAATAAGTACCCCTAGAAAATTTCTAACCGAAATAGAGAGATGTGATCTATCTAGGTTTATATCAAGAACCTCATCAGGCCTATTAGACTGACCATCCTTAAGAACTTCCATACCTGTAATAAGGTCTCCAAAAAGCAAAGTGTAAGCAATGATTACAAGTGGAATTGCTTCAATGAACATGCCTGCACTTGGAAAGCCAATAGCCAAAGGAGATGTTCTATTAAATAAAGAAACTACATCTGGGATCCTGAATCCCCATTCAATATCAAAACTAACCTCATTAAATATAAAAGCAACTAGAGCAGCTAGAACAAAACCAGGCAATAAACCAAGAGAGCTGACTCTTTTAAAGAAGCTATTTTTTTCAGCGAGGACCTTAAATGGGTCTGAGAACGTGGTTATTACGCAAAGAGCTATGGCTACAGTCATTGAGATAGGTTGTAGCATTAGCTTATCCATATCGGTAACAAAGACTTGATAAAAGGCTGCCAAAGCTGCGCCTAAAATAACTCCAGCCTTAAGCCCGTTAGGAATTAGCTCTATTAACTTTCTTCCCCAACCAGTTATACCAAGCACAAAAAGTAACAAAGTGAATTCTATACACATCGCAGCCATAAATTGAAAAGTCTCAACTTGGTATACGCCATTAAATTGACCTCTTGCCGCAAATGCTGCTATCACAATAGGTATTGCAGGAGTAACCCATCCAGGAGCCATGGGCTCCCCAAAGATAATTGGTCCAGATGCTACCAAAGTACCAGCAACAAAGCTCAATGCTACCGCTTCTTCAAAAGTTAAACCCAAGCCCATCGCAATAGGAACTGCACCAAATGCTGTTGCGCCTGAAATGACAAGGCCTTGAAAAAATTCTCCTGCTCTAAATTTAGAATGGATAAAAGGAATTCTCAATGTGAAAGGTCCCCATTTCAATCCTCTATTAGTTACTGATTTTGTATTCATTTTGATAATTCTGACATTCCCTCTTCTAATCCTTTGAGTGTTAAAGGATACATCCTATTCTCAAACAAGTCTCGAAGTATACAAACAGATGATGTGTAGTCCCAATGATCATCGGGGACTGGATTTAACCAGGCTAAATTATCAAAATGATCAGATAATCTTTTAATCCATACATGTCCAGGCTCATCATTCCAATGCTCTATACTTCCACCTGGATTAGTTATTTCATAAGGAGCCATGGTGGCATCCCCAATAACAATAACCTTATACTCAGATGAGTATTTATTAATAATATCCTGAACAAGAATTCTTTCCTGAGTCCTCCTGAGATTATCCTTCCAAACAGATTCATAAATACAGTTATGAAAATAAAAATACTCTAAATGCTTGAACTCAGTTTTAATAGCTGAAAATAACTCTTCGCAAAGCTTGATATAAGGGTCCATAGAACCTCCGACATCAAAAAGTACAATAACCTTTACTGTATTGGATCTTTCAGGGACCATGTGTATATCTAAAAAGCCAGCATTTTTAGCAGTGGCCTTAATGGTATTGTCCATATCTAGTTCTAGATCATTACCCTGTCTAGCAAATTTTCTAAGTCTTCTTAGGGCCATTTTAATATCTCTTATCCCTATTATAATAGAATCATCTAAGTTACTAAATTGTCTTTGTTCCCAGACCTTAACTGCAGTTTTTTGACCGCCTGGACCACCAACCCTTATACCCTCTGGGTTTTGACCGCCATGACCAAAAGGAGATGTGCCATTGGTGCCAACCCATTTACTGCCGCCCTCATGTCTTTCCTTTTGCTCTTCTAGTCTTTTTTTGAATTCATCTAATAATTTTTCTAGCCCGCCTAAAGATTTTATTTTTTTAAGCTCTTCTGGATCTAACTCTTTTTCAAATGCCTTTCTTAACCAATCTTCAGGTATTAGTGCTTGAAACACATCTTCTAATTTTTCAATGCCTTTAAAATATATATCAAATGCCTTATCAAATTTATCGTAATGCTTTTCATCCTTAACCAGAATTGTTCTTGATAAGTAATAAAAGTCATCAATATTTGCATAAACCATATTCTTTTCAAGAGCGCCCAGTAAATCCAATAGCTCTCTAAGGGTACAAGGCACCCCAGCAGATCTAACCGTTTGAAATAAATTAATTAGCATTTATTTGTTTGCTGATTCCCTTCTAGACATAAATGCTAGTCTTTCAAGAAGTTGAACATCTTGCTCATTCTTCAACAAAGCTCCGTAAAGAGGTGGAATGGCTTTGGATGAGTCAGCATTCTTTAAAATCTCATCAGGCAAATCATCTGATAATAATAATTTTAGCCAATCAATCAATTCAGATGTAGAAGGTTTTTTCTTAAGGCCAGGAATCTTTCTTAGATCAAAAAATATCTCTAAAGCTTCTTTAACGAGTGTTTTTTTAATTTTTGGATAATGCACTGCAACTATTTTATTCATAGTATCTCTATCAGGAAATTGGATATAGTGAAAAAAGCATCTTCTTAAAAATGCATCTGGGAGCTCTTTCTCATTATTAGAAGTAAGAATTATTAATGGTCTATGCTTAGCTTTAATTGTTTCACCCGTCTCATAACAAAAGAATTCCATTCTATCTATTTCTTGCAATAGATCATTTGGAAATTCTATATCAGCCTTATCAATTTCATCAATTAATAAAACAACTTGCTTGTCTGAAGTAAAAGCCTCCCAAAGCTTTCCTTTTTTAATATAATTTGCGATATCTTTAACTCTCTCTTCACCAAGCTGAGAATCTCTTAGCCTTGTAACGGCATCATATTCATACAAGCCCTGAGATGCTTTTGTTGTTGATTTGATATGCCATTCTATTAATTCCATATCAAGAGATTGGGCAACTTCAATTGCTAGCAATGTTTTTCCAGTGCCTGGCTCACCTTTTATTAAAAGCGGTCTTTCTAGAGCCATAGAGGCATTTACCGCCATGCTTAGATCTTCAGTTGATATATAATTTTTAGTTCCTTTAAATTTCATAGGGCATCCTTTTTAGTAAAATTAATTAGCTAGTTTTTCTACAGATTTTAGTATTTTAGTTAGTTGTCGACTTGAAGCAACTAAATTAGCATTTAAATCCCAAATATTACAATCTTGTTCGAAATATCCTTTATTAATATCTGCTGCTTTAAAATCTGCAAATAGAGTATCGGTAGTTGGCATTTGCCTTATATGAGTTGTGAGTGTAATGGTAGGAATCCAACCTAAAGGACCATATTTGTTTGAGACTACAGGAGGTAAAATATCAGAATAAAAAGATAAGCAAAATTGATCAGGTATGCCTCCTTCCAATCTAAGAAAAGCCGAGCATCTTGCAGCAGCTGATTCAGATGAAACATCCCTATTCCACCAGGCATGGTCAGGATGAACACTGCATTCAAGTTGCTTGATAAATGAAGGAGTGAAGCCTTTAGATATTTTATCGAAGTTTAATTCAACATAATTATCTTGATGTGATGAATGAAAAATGTCTGGCAAGGGTGTAGCAAGTCCATCAAATCCATTCATATGCTCAAAATCAGAACAAGTACCAGTAAAAACAGCACAAATCTTACCGTCTTGAATTAGCTTAACAATACCCGAAGAACTACCTTTAGATATTTTTAAAATTTCTATATCCAGCAATATTTCTTTTTGCTCTATTCTGTTTAAGTATTGAACTGAGGAGCTGATTGCACAGCTATGTGGCAATGCAGAGACAAGCGCCTTATGCATAATAGCCATGAGATAACCACCATGAGGAGTATTGCCCACAAAGTAATTAGAATTAGGTACTAGTGAAAACTTTAATTCTCCTAAGGCTTTTAATGTAAGAGCGTCTTGAAATTGATTATATTGATTCATGATTTTTTAATTTTAGTTCATAATCCGTATTATTTAAAATTTATCACAGACATGCATCAACTATTTGATATGGCTTGCAACTTTACAAGCGAACAATTTAACAAAGATTTAGATGAGACTATAGAGAGAGCAATAAATGCTAATGTCTTAAAGTTCCTAGTTGTCTCTGCATCATTAAGTGATACTAAAGATATTCAAGATATATATAAAAAATATAAATCTCATTGCGCTTTCACCTTAGGCACTCATCCACATCATGCTAGTGAGATTAATGAGGAAGAAATTAAAAAAATGAGAGTGCTCATTGACGAGCTAAATCCAAATGCAATTGGGGAGACTGGTTTAGATTTTTTTAGAAATATTTCAACCTATGAAGAACAGCTGTTTGCATTTGATGAGCAAATAAAATTAGCTATAGAATTTAATAAGCCACTATATCTTCATCAAAGAGATGCCCATGAAGATTTTATAAAAATAATTCAAAAGTACAAAGATGATATTAGTAATGCAGTCGTTCATTGCTTCACAGGAACTAAGGATGCATTGAATGATTATTTAGAATTGGGATTCCATATAGGGTTAACTGGTTGGATCTGTGATGAAAGAAGAAATGTTGAGCTAAGGCAAATAATCAAAGATATACCCCATGATAAATTGATGATAGAAACTGATTCACCATTTTTAATACCTAGAAATCTTGAAAATAAACCCAAGACAAATAGAAATGAACCTCAGTATCTTCCTCATATAGCCAATGAAATTGCTGGATTAATGGGTCTAGAAACAGACGACTTAATTGATATTACTTACAAAAATAGTATCAATTTTTTAAATAAATAAATCTTTATTTAAGTTAAATTCTGAGCAAACGTCAACGGTATCAATTCCTATTTCAGAGGCGTTATGTTTAATATTTAATGGGGTATTAGAAAACCTTGGGGATGGCGCGGGTTGATTAAATCCATCCATATCAACAAATGCATTTCGACTTACATTGTGATGATGATTTTTAGATTCTTCTAGATCAAGGACAGGGGTAACACATGCGTCAGAGCCAGAGAATATATCCATCCAATCATCTCTAGTTTTTGATATCACCTTTAAAGAAATAATTTTTTTAAACTCTGGCCAAAGCTCTTTGTTCATTTGATCTCTAAAGCGTGAGTCCTTAATATCAAGTTTTTCTAAAAGAATTTTATAGAACTGCGGCTCTATAGAACCAACAGCTATAAATTTGCCATCACTGCATTTGTAAGTATCATAAAAGTGAGCGGCACCATCCAGTAAATTAGATTCTCTTTGATCCTTCCATAAACCCATGTTATTTAATGAATAGAAAAAGCTCATCAATGCTAGGCTGCCGTCAACCATAGCAGAATCTACAACCTGTCCCTCACCGGTTTTAAGAGAGCTAATTAAAGCTGAGAGCATCCCCACTGCAAGATGCATGCCGCCGCCGCCATAATCTCCAATTAAATTTAAAGGAGGTACTGGGTTTGAGTCTGCTCTTCCAATTGAATTTAATGCTCCCGACAGACCAATATAATTAATATCGTGTCCTGCTTGAAGAGACATATCGCCGTCCTGGCCCCAACCAGTCATGCGGCCATAAACAAGAGCCTTGTTTAAAGGAAAGCATGTCTCAGGCCCAAGACCCAATCTCTCCATTACCCCAGGCCTAAATCCTTCAAAAACTGCATCTACTTGTGATATTAGTTTATGGATTTCTAAAATAGTTTCTGGATTTTTTAGGTCTGCAACAATTGTTCTTTTTGATCTGTTGTGAATATCAAATTTATTATGTTGGCCCCTTTGTTCTGGTCTACTTATTCTTATAACATCAGCCCCAAGATCAGCTAACAACATACCGCAGAAAGGCCCTGGGCCAATACCAGAAAACTCAACTATTTTTATACCTTTTAATGGGCCCATTTGGTAATACTATTGGAAAACTTTAAATTTAACCAATAAATTTGGTAATAAAGTTAGTGATACCTTGAAAGCCACAACCATAGCAATTGCAGTAAAGATTCCAAAGAGCTTAGTGGGAAAGAAATTTGAGAAAGCTAATATAGAGAATCCAGCGGCAATAGTAGCAGCCGTATAAAAGATAGCTCTTCCAGTAGTTGTATGTGCATTTGTTAGGGCTAGATCAATTGAGTTGGTAGCCTTAATCTCTTTCTTATATCTATATATGTAATGAATTGTATTATCTACCGCCATTCCAACGCTTATAGCTGCGACCGTAATTGTCATGATATCTAATGGCAGGCCGAATAAACCAAGAAGCCCCAAAACAGAGAAGGCAACGAAAATATTAGGAATTAATCCGATGAGAACAATTTTAAGCGATCTAAAAATGAGCAAAAGCATTAATGCAATAACAGAAAATACGATTAACAGTGAACCAATTTGAGATTTAAATAAAGATTGAAGCATATTGTTGTAAAGAACAGCTAAGCCAGTTATCTCATAATCACCCTTCTCAAGGTTAAATTTGTTTTGTAGATCATAATCAATCTTTTCAAGAAGATCTTTTCTATTTAAATTCTTTGAAGATTCATTAACTCTTGCTGAAATTCTAACAACAGAGTCATCTTCATTTATGTATGCATATAGCAAGGTTTCTCTAATGTCCTCAGGGAGAACTGACCTTAGTAAGGCTAACTCTAGATCGTTAAGGTCTTCTCCATCATTGATATCTCTAGCAAGCTTGATACCGCTTGCAACGCTCAAGACTTTTCCAATTTCAGGGAGTGATTCTAAGTAATCATGGATATCCTCTAATTGATTTAAAGAGTAAACATTCCACCAGTAACCGGAAGCATTACTATTATCGTCCTCGAAAAGATCATCATCAAATATATCATCATCAATAAAGTTAGTAACTTCCACTGACTTTGGTTGATTGATAATAATATCCAAGGGCGCTGTTCCACCAAGATTTAAATCTATCTCGAGCATCCCCTTGTGTATTTCGGTATCTTTAGCAAAGTAATCAATAAACCTATTCTCAACCTCAAGTTTTGAGGCTCCGTATAAGAAAACAGTAAAGATTATTGCAAAAGATAGATTTATAAGAGTTGAGTAGTTTTTAGAGAAGCTTAGTAAGCCTGATGTTATTCTGTGAAGGGAAAGATAGTCTTTTGTTTTAATGTAACCAATTATTGCTATAGCACTTGGTAGAAATGAAAAGGTGAAAAGAAAGGCAATAGAGATACCAAAAGCCATCATTTTTCCAAATTCAATCACTGGCTTTAAGTCTCCGAGAAGAAGAGATAAAAAAGCAACAGCAGTTGTAGTAGCTGCAAAAAAACACGGTAAGAACATCTGATTAAAAGCTTCTTTTAAAGCCTTTGTATAATCTTCAGGGTTCCTTTTTAGCTCATTTATCTTGACCAAAACATGAACAGATAATGAGATAGTCAAAATAAGTAAAAGTGCTATAAAGTTTGACGAAACTACACTTATCTTCCAATCCATGTATCCAAGAAATCCTGCTGTAACAAATGTAGTTAAAAAAGCGTTAGCTATTGGCAGGATAACAAACCATATATTTCCAAAAAATATATAGAGCATAAAAGCAAAGATTAAAGCTACAGTTGTACCAAAAAGAACAAGATCAGATTTTATATAATCCATCATATCGGAGGTAATCATTGTTGACCCTCCAAGGTATAAAGTAGCATCATCCCTATAATTATCTAAAACACTTCGAATATTAGCTATTAGAAGAGAGTTAAGAACTGCCTCCTCATCATTAAGCTCGCCTATTCTTTTATTAACCTGAAGAAGTCTATCGCTTAGTAAAATTTTATTATTAGATATTTCTGGTTCGCTTGAATTTAGAGAGTCCTTGATATCATATCTCTCACTCATTAAGGAGTTGTATTCATCGTTTGCTTTTAGAGATACCTGCATTGCAGTAATTGAGCCGTCTCTACTTATAATAAGATCCTTGTATATTGGATTATTGATTATCTCTTCTTTAGCAAGAGCAAGATTAATGCCTTCAGATGTTAAATCCTTTAAATTATCAGCAACATCAGTTAGGCCTACACGTGGCTGAAAGAATATGGGAGCGTCCATGAGCGATAAGACAGAGTCAACTCCATCTATAAGAGTTAAATCTTTTTCTATGCTGAGAATCGTATCTAGTGACTCTTTAGTAAAAAGCTCTCCATTTGGTTCGTATGTTACGTATAAGAAATTTGAGTCACCAAACTCCTCCTCAGCTTCTCTGTAAATCTTAAGTGAATTATCACCTTCTAATACCAAAGCATCAGAAGAAGCATCAAGTTTAAAATTTGAAATACCCATTGATGCTATAACCACAATAGATAAAACAAATACTAAAACTGATAATGGGTTGTTAATAACATTATCACAATAGTTCTTTATATAGGTTTTCATTATTTTTTACGGATACAGTCTGGAGACTCTGATTTAGTGGGATTTAATTTAAATTCATCTATATCAAATGCATTAATTGATAGAGCATGAATATTGTTCATAGTTGTTTTTAGAGATAAGTAAATATGTTTATGTCTTTGCACTAAGGTCATATTTTTAAAAATGTCACTGACAACAACAAGCTTGAAGTGTGACTCAGAATCTTTAGGTACATTATGCATAAAGCTTTCATTTACCAATTCAACATACGAGGGATTATAAGACTCCTCAATTATTTTATTAATAGTAAATGCAATAGATTCATTGGTCATAGTAATCTAATTATAAATGATTAGTGCTTGATAGAGTCGGTGTTTATTGTTTCTATAATTTTAATTACGGCTTCCCACCTTGCCCACTCTGACTCATCAAGTGATGCTGCATATTCTGCAGCCCTAAGCATGGCTATTGTCATAGCCTCCTCTCCGTATTGTGAAATAAGAGCTATGGCTATTTGCTGAAGATCATTTTGCATTTTATAGAATTAAGCTGAGCGGAGAAGCTTTGTATTCTGTCTTTCAATCAAACCCCAGTCAATTAGCTTGAACTCTCCTTTATTTGTCTCAACTAAGGCAGTTATTGATTCAACCCAATCTCCACAATTATGATATTCGATACCATTTATATTGGTAATTTCTGCCTTGTGTATATGGCCACAAATTATTCCATCAAAACCTCTTCTTTTACACTCATCTGAGAGGCTATTCTCGTAATCTGACATTTTATTCATGGTCTTCTTGGTAGCATCTTTTAGATATTTAGCTAATGACCAATAACCAAAACCAAGCCTTGACCTGAAAAAATTTAACACTTTGTTGAGTGCTAGCAAGAAGGTATAAATCTTATCACCCAAGATTGAAAGACTCTTTCCAAACCTAGTAACAATATCAAACTGATCCCCATGAATAACCAAAAATTCTTTTCCTAGATGTGTTGTATAGGTATGCTCTTCCTTTAATTCAATATTCCCTAATTCTAAGGGCTGATATATTCTTAAAAAATCATCATGATTTCCCGTTATATAGGTAACTTTTGTACCTTTTTTTGCCATAGAAAGAATATTTCTAATTACATTACTATGCTCTTGTGGCCAATAAAGCTTTGACTTTAAGCGCCAGCAATCAATAATATCCCCAACAAGAAATAAATTTTCACAGGAGTGAGATTTTAGAAAGTTATATAAGTATTTAGATTGACAACCCTTGGAGCCAAGATGAACATCAGATATAAAGATAGATTTGTAGTCAGACATAACAACATTATGAGTTACCTAAACTTAGAGTCAACATTATATATATAAGAATTTATGAATATTTTATGGGTGAAAGACGGAAAAATTGGTCATGAAAAGCAGGTCAAAGCCCTGTTGGATGAGGTTAGTAAATCCCTTGAAGTTTCGATAACAGAGTATGTTGTTCGGCCCTTCTCAACCCAAAGATTTCTTTGGTGTCTTTTTAAAAAACCAGCATTTATTAATAATGATTTCGATATTATTATTGGAGCTGGGCATTCAACCTATTCAAAAATACTTAATTTCAAGAAGGCATCAAAGAAAAAAGCCCTAGCTATTGCTGTTCTTGTGCCATCACTTTTCAAAAATAGATTTGATCTAATATGCGCTCCATCACATGACTCTTATAAGATTAAAAATACTAATAATGTAATTTTCTTTGAGGGATCTTTGGCGAAAGTTTCAGACTGCGAGCCTAGATCTGATATTGGATTTATAGCCTTGGGGGGTCAAAATAATCATTATAAATTTGATGAAAGTCATATCCTAAAACAAATTAAATATATGCTATCACTTTATCCATCTAAAACTTGGTATGTATTTAACTCAAGGAGGACTAGCAAAAAAATGAATGATCAGCTTTCCTCTTTGGCAAATGAAAATGATAATGTTTTAATTGTTCTTAATGATGATGCCAATACAGATATTTCTTTTGATGAAACCATCTCATCTGCATCGCTAAAGTTGATATCTCAAGATAGTATGAATATGGTTTATGAGGCCTTGTCATCAAAAGGCACTACATATGTTTTTGATATGGATTCTATAAGTAAAGATAACAAAATAGTAAATCAGATAAATCGATTAATAAGTAATAGAGACATTGGATCCATAGAGTATTTAAATATGGCTGATGGTCTTACTAAAATGCAACTTAAGCCACAAAAAGAATTTAATGATGTTTATGCAGAAGTTGAGAAGCTTGCCTACAAACTATTGCAAAAGTTAAACAAATGAAAGTAATTCATCTGGTATTAAGTAATGTGTTTGCTGGCATTGAACAGCATGTAGATGAACTTTCAATTTTTCAAGAAAGTAGCTGTGATGTTACCGTCATGTGCAATGAATCAATAGCTGCTAAATTTAACAATAAACATGTCATAAGCTTTAGTAATTTTAATAGGCGATCACCAATAGGCTTATTAACTCTTGCGCTTAAATTAAAAAAATTAGATGCTGATGTTATTCACACCCATGGAAGTAAGACCACTGAGATAATTAATTTTATAAAGAAATTTATAAAGCTAAATCATGTATGCACCGTTCATGGTATTAAAAAAAATACTAAGGCTTATGAAAATGCGGATATTGCAATTGCGGTTAGCAATCTAGTAAAGGAATCATTAAATACTAATTCTGTTGTCGTTAAGAATTGGTGGTCTCCAGCCTTGCCGCATAACATACAAAATAATAAGAAGTTTATTCTTGCAGTTGGTCGGCTTGAAGAGGTTAAGGGATTTGATTTGCTAATAAAATCTTGGAAAGGCGTAGATAATTCACTTGTCATAGTCGGAAGTGGAAATGATAGACGTAAGTTAGATGATTTAATTGAGCTAAATAAACTAGAAGATAAAATATCTATAATTGATGAGGTCTCACCAGACAAACTTTTAGATTATTACAAAAATGCTGCATTACTTGTTATATCTTCCAGGAAAGAAGGTGGTCCTAGGGTGGCTTTAGAAGCTCTTCACTTGAAAATTCCTGTTATATCAACAATGGTGGGTCATATGGCTGATATCTTACCTCTTGAGCTCTTAGCGAAACCTAATGATGAAGAGTCACTTACAAAATTAATTAGGTCTTATGTGGACGGTAAAACTATGAATCAAGATTCTATATTTCGATATGTAAATGAAGAGTACTCGCTAATCGCTCAAGGAAATAAAATCCTAAAAATCTATAAAGACTTACTCGTGTCTTAAAGATGTAGCTGGATCTAATCTTGCAGCTCTTTTTGCAGGCCAAATTCCAAAAAATAATCCTACAAGCAAAGAGAATGTTATTGAACCAATTATTGCGCTAAATGGCATTGCAAAAGGCCAATCAAAAAGTGAGGCTAACAGGAAGAGGAAGCTTGTGCCAATAAAAACACCAACAAGACCGCCGATTAAACATAGAAGCATAGCTTCAACAATAAACTGAAGCATGATTGCCTTTTGTGAAGCACCAAGGGCTTTCCTTAAACCAATTTCTCTTGTTCTCTCTGTAACTGAAACAAGCATTATATTCATAACCCCAATTCCTCCTACAACTAAACTAATGCCAGCTATACCAGCTATAAGAGCAGTAAAGATGCCTGTTGCTTGGTTTCGTAATTCGGAGAATTGACTGTAATCATTTATTCTAAAATCATTATCTTGACCAGGCCCAATATTATGTTTTTGTCTGAGAATTTGTTCAATAGTCATCATTACATAATCGACATTACTTTCATTTGCAATTCCAACATTGATTCCATCAAGTCTCTCAGTACCGAAAACTCTTTGAGCTGCTGTTAATATTGGTATATAGAACTCCTCATCAGGATTTTGCCAACCTGTTGAGCCTTCCTCTTTCAAAATACCAACAACTTCATAAGTAACTCCACCAAGAGTTACATTTTTATTAAGAATATTTTTAACTGAGGTTTTTAGTTCTTTTGGAACTTTAGATCCAATAACAATTACCTTTCTCCTTCCCAGGTTATCGTTCTCGTTAAATAATCTTCCGTGCTCAAGGTCATAACCCCTAACTTCGAAATGAATAGGAAGGTATCCACCGACCCTTCCTCTCATATTAGAATTACCAAACTTGACCTGTCGATAGCCTGACATAGTTGGTGATATCTTCCAGTCATGTTCTGTATTTCTTGTTAAAGCCTCAGCATCTTTTATTACCAAAGGGTTAATGCCCATAGTCACTGCCCCGCTTCTTCTTTGGCTTGGCTGCACACTAAGAGTTCTGCCTCCAAGATCATCAATGTCCTCTTCTAAAGCCTTATTTGCACTTGAACCTAATCCTATTACCGCTATCACAGCAGCAGTACCAATAATGATTGCTAAGGATGTTAAAAAAGATCTAACTGCATTCGTCCTAATAGAAGAAATGGCTGAATATATAGATTCAATGATTAGCATAGGGCTAACTTATGCTCCGAAACTAAAGGATGCATTGACTCGCTCCTTAAAACGTTTTTGATAATTAACTAGACTCATACTAGGCAGAATATATAAAACATCCCCAGAGCTTAGCCCATCGATAATTTCAACATTTGCTAAGTCAGATAACCCAATCTGCACCCAAGCAAGGATAGGGCCTTTTTTAGACTCTTTTATAACAATAAATTTATTAAAGTTCTCTCCTTTAACCTTATTAACTAAAAAAGTATCAATATCTTCTTTGTTCATGTCTAGAAGCGCTGCTGCTGAATATATATCTTTTCTAGTTCTAAGAGACATAGATGGAGCACTTAGCGATACGTCCTTATTCATAATTTGAATTACCACATCTGTATTCATGCCAAGAAGAAGAAGGTTGTCACCATTATCAATATCGATCAATACAGGAAATGTAGTTACATTTTGTTCGACTTTTGCCTTAGGTTCTATTTTAGAAACAGTTCCAAAAAATTCTTTATTTCGATAAGCGGAAACTTTAATTGAAACAGATTGCCCTATTTCAACCTTACCAACATCAATTTCGTCAACGAGGGCTCTAACTCTAACTTTAGAGAGATCTGCCATCGTCATTAATATAGTTCCACCACCAACGGCTGAGGTAGGTGAGGAAATTACTTGCCCAACCTCGACTGGTCTTGAAATTACGGTTCCGTCTATTGGAGACCTAACAATAGTGTCATCTAGTGCTATTTTTGCATTTTCGTAAGTTACATCTGTTCTTACTAATGATGACTTAGCTTGTGCAAAATTTTCTTGGATATCTTCAAAATCTTTATCCGAAATACTTCCCTTAGCATGAAGTTCTTTTCCACGCTCTGACTGGGATTCAGAATTTTTTAACCTAACCTTGGATGCCTCTAAGTCAGACTTAGCCTGATCTAGAATATTCTTAGGAGTTCTTTGATCTATTTGACCCAGCATAGATCCTTTTTTAACATAGTCCCCAACCTCAGCTCCTAAAAAAAGAACCTCTCCAGATGCTTTAGACTTTATCTCTACTGATGAAATTGCCTCAATAACCCCTGATGCCTCTATATTGACTTCTAACTTCTCTGGGTTAACCTCTTTCTTTTTATAAAACTGTGTTTCTTCAGATGCGTCAGATCCTGAGCCACAAGAAATAAGGCCTGTGGTAATAATAATCATACCAAGTGTTTTATATAAATTTTTAGTATTATTTTTCATAGTTATATTTGTTTATCCGTTTCTATTAATCCATCTTTTATAGTAATAATTCTTTTAGCTTGATTGGCTATCTCTTCTTCATGCGTAATT
>Ga0209091_10001902_pt1 | contig 17954 bp, 10 predicted proteins | sample ArcticOcean_MG_C_6_FD_187438 | JGI IMG/M metagenome (GOLD analysis project Ga0209091, IMG submission 187438) | Marine microbial communities from western Arctic Ocean - ArcticOcean_MG_CB8_128 (SPAdes) (version 2) | ecosystem: Environmental > Aquatic > Marine > Oceanic | place: Arctic Ocean...
ACGGAGGTTTGCGAAACCTCCCTGAACTTTGTAAACACAGTCAAAAAAAATCTTAGAACTTCGGGCGCTCTATGTTGGAAGGACGAAATTGAGAGATAAGTGATGAGCGAGGCAGCAGTAGGCAACCACTCAGATTGACATCGACTAATCAATGAAGCATTCCGCAACGCCGAACAGAACCCCTTGATGTACATAATGACTGCAAAAATTGCGGGACCTTTGCGATGAGACCAGCAGCGGCTTAAAAAAGACGACAAAAAAAGCCCGTCTGTTACCAGCCGGGCTTCTAAACCTAGGCTATATTACAAGCCTAAGGTGTGTAGATAAACCTTGAGTTAATTCTACCAACCTCCCTCTAAGAGAAGATTCGTAACGCTTCAGATTAAATACCCACCTTTAATGAAAGATATGACATACGTCCACGCGCATCATGCTGACGAGGGTCATAACTGAAATTGGGAGCGTCCCAGACTTGCGGTGGTTCCTCATCAGTCATATTCAGCATACCCAAGGTGACACGAGCTGTGGCCTCTGAAATCACAAAATCGTAGCTGTACTGGATGTCCCAAGTCATCTGGCTGTCAATACCCTGACTGTATCCAGCAATGGGGTTCGCTTTAGTCGTCTTGTAGCTGGAAATATAGCGAGCAGTCAATGACGCTTTATGATCCCCTCTCGCCCAACGAAAAGCTGTATTGGCTTTGGTTTCCGGCAGAGAGCGTGCAAAGTTGTCGTGGTTAAACAAACCTAAGACATCTGTCGTCTTGCCGTTTATCGGGATCTCGTACTTCAACATATGCGTTGCATTGAATTTGATGCTCATTTCGCCCAGATCTGATTCTGGAAAGAAGTAAGTCGCGCCAACATCAAAACCCTCTGTTTTCACTGCAGCAGCATTGAAGTAGTTCGTGGTTACACCGATGAGGTCGCCATTGATATTTCGTTTTACGTCCGACTGTGCCGGATCAGCTAACACCTTACCCTGAGCATTTTCAATAGTGATCACGTCCTCGTAATCCACCGCCCAGTAATCAAACGTCACATGAAGACTGTCTATAGGATCCCAGATGAGGCCTAAGTTAAGGTTTTCAGCTTGTTCCGGACTAAGATCCTCGTTCGCATTCTGCGCGATCCGGATGAAAACAGCACCACCAACAGGAACACCCGCAGCTGTGTAGTCCTGGATTCCTTGCAAGCCAACGGAACTGGCGTACAGTTGGTGCAAAGAAGGCTCACGGAAAGAGGTACTAGCTGAGGCCCTCAGGACTAGTGTATCTGTTGCCTGAAAGCGAACAGAAACTTTGGGGTCAAAAGTCGAATCGCTGTCGAGATTTTCATAACGACCGGCGAACCTTAATTCTAATGCGTCAGTTGCATCCCATTCCCATTCTGCGAAGGCTCCCCAAGCATTACGTGATTCGCCAACATTAACGCCCCCCCCAAGAAAGAGGAGGTCGGCAAATTTGGTCAGGTTACCGCCGGCGTCAAACTCAACCCGGCTGATATCATTCCTTTTGATTTTTAACTCATCTTTGCGAAACTGTAAACCAGCGGCAAAGTTGGTCACACCCATCTCGCCGTCAATGACGAAGTCGAAGGTGGTGAGGTCTGTATCGGTCGTCGTTTCTTGAAAGACCGAAATGTACTCGATGAGTTCCGCGCTGTTATTACTGGGTACAAACAGATCCCACGCCTGATCTCCATTTGGACCACCAACCCCATTAATCGCATCAGAAAATCGGCTTGTACTCGTATCAGGCTGGATGGCGTGCCCTTCATAGGAACTTGTGGTGAGGGCCGTATTGAAGTGGTAATCGCCAATATCACCGTCAATTTCCAATGACAGGCGTAAATGCTCGTTCTCACGCGGCGCATTGGGCGACGGGAATGACGAGCCAAGCGGACGACCCAACCAAATCAGCGGAACACCAAACGGGTTGCCAGCCTGACCAGGGTTAATAGGAACAGTAAGGTAAGACAGCGCCGGATAACTGGGAGACTGGGGATTATCAAGCACTTCGACTTTCGCCCACATCCCTTCTACATTCGCCGTCCAGCCGTTAGCTAGGTCATGCTGTACGTTGCCGTAAAAATGCGTTCTCTCCTCCTCGTTAATCACATTAAACCGAGGACCGTAAACAAAGCCGCATCGTTCTGTACCATTAGCCTGCGGCTGCAGCACGCCTTTGTTTGCAACGCAGTTTGCATCAGGCACACTGCCAGCAACACCATCCCATGTACCCGCATAAGGGCCAGATGGCACAGTCACTGTAGGCTGTCCTACAAGAAAGCCGAGTAATACGAACGAGTTACCAAGTCCGGAAATAGCTGTCTCGGTCAATTCAGGACGGTCAGCACTACTGAGCGGCGTTCGGTCCAGATACTCTGCAGCGAAGACGATATTGGTGCTATCGTTCGCCCAACCGTGCAAGAGTGTGAAGTGCGTGTCTTCCTGACTATCAGAATCGGTCGCCTGGTACTGAACACCGAACTCTGTACCGACAAAATCTTTTTGCGTGATGTAGTTGACTACCCCAGCCACAGCGTCAGAGCCGTAAATAGACGCGGCACCTTCTTTGAGTATTTCAACGCGTTGCAGCGCACTCGAAGGAATCATGCTGGTATCGACAAAACTCGACCCATCGTTGGCTGTAGCTGCTGCAAGCGTATTTCGACGACCATTCACCAACACGAGTGTTGAACCAAGACCCAGTCCCCGCAAGTTAACGTTACTTGTGCCTTGAGTGGAGCCAGCTGTAAACGAATCCGGTGTGTTTTCTGAACCTGAGTTAACAGTCATATTTCGTGTTATGTCGGCTATAGTCACCGCCGCCATTTCATCGATATAACTTCGACCCAGCACATCAATCGGCGAAGCCCCATCCGTTGCGCTAGACTTAATATATGAACCTGTGGTGACCACTTCTTCGATAATCTTATCTTCTGCTAAGGCCATTTGAGACCCTAACCCAAGGATTGCCATCAAATACAAAGCAGACCAAAGCGGGTCATTCTTTTTGTGATAAATCATTTATTTCCTCATAATTATTTGTTGGTGTCCCTTAGGGAACCTTTCATACTGCGGGCAGCGTTATTTTTGATAGTGTAGCGGCTTAAAAAAATGATCAATTTTCCGCGCTACTTATCATTAAGCAAAACCTTTAAGCAAAAAAAACCGCACTCCAAGGAGCGCGGTTTCTTTAACACTTTAGCCTAAAGCAATGCTATTACATGCTATAGGTAAAACCAAACTTAATCATACGACCGAAGCCACTATGGTTATAAGGATCGTAGTTCAGGTCATTTGCAACCTGGGGTGGATCCTCGTCAGTGAAGTTAAGAACGGATAGCGTGAGCGTAACGTCATCAAACATATTGTTAATGTAGTGAGCATCATGCGTCATGTGATCATCAATATTATCAAGCGCAGCCACAGGACTATTAGCATCTTCCATACCATCAATGTAACGCGCCGCATAAGTTACGCGGTGTGCCTCATTGCTCCACTTTGCAATGAACGAAGCCTTAAGCTCAGGCTTTGGCTGAAAGGGCGTGCCTTCATTCAAACGACCGACAAAATCGTCGCCAGGCGCAAGGGTAAACCCATCACCCGTGACAAAGTCGTCCGATTTGTACTCAAGCGTATAGCTACCCTCAAGACCCAGCGTCAACTCACCACCAGCCACCTCGTCAAAGCTGTAGTTCGCGACGATGTCGATACCAGATGTGTCTATATCGGAGCCATTGATGACTGACCGCGTGATTCTTTCTACACCACCAACTGAAGTACCGGTTGGGGTCAACCGTCCTCGAAGCAGGTCGCATGCAGCTGAACCAACGCCGCTACCGCCATCAGCACAGCCGTTGGAACCGTATGCACCAACGATCGCATTGGCATTTTCAAGCTGGAGAGGGTCCTCAAAATTGAACGACCAATAGTCTAGAGAAGCATAGAAATTCTCGTTCTGGTAAATCACGCCAAAGTTCGCCGTCAAAGCAGTTTCCGGATCAAGGTCGGGATTACCAACAGTATCTCCAGCCTTGAACGCTAATGCCGCCCCAATGAACTGCAGAGACGTGCTAGTGCCACTCAGATAACTACTCGGCGGGCCTCGGAAGGTCGTTGAAACAGATCCACGCAAACTAAGCTCATCCGTCAGTGTCCAGCTAAACGCCAGCTTCGGGTCGATCGTGTCACCACCATTTTCTGATCCGTAGTCCTCGTACCTGATCGCTAGCTGGACGTCCAAGGTCTCGGTAATCGGCATTGCCAATTCCGCAAATACGCCATAAACGTTCCGATCTGTATTTTCCTCGTCCGTTGCCGCCAGGAAGGCAAGCTGACCCGCGCCACCTAAACCACAATCGAGGGAGGCAACATGACCAAGCGTGACTGACATCGGATTACTAAAGGGACAAGGGTTAATGGCACGATTGGCGACATCTTTCACAGAAAAGTCATAAGTGTCTTTCCTATACTGAATACCTGCCGCCCAACCAACTGAACCGCCGCCAAGATCCCAGCTACTGTCACCGGACAAAATGGCTTCGAAAACAAGTGATTCGTTATCGGTGACTGAACCCGTTTCAGCCGTCAGCCAGTTGATCAACTCGCTAGAGTTAGCAACTGAAGCATTGTACTGAGGATTTGTTGCACCGGTAACAGGTGAGAAAGACAAAGCATTCGAAAATGGGTTGTAGTACTCACAGGATCCTACGCCAGCAGCGCCTGTGGCTTGATCACACCCTGCACCACCCAACCCGTCGAAGGCAAATGCCATTCGCTCTATAAACATGTCGCTACCACCGATATCCCTTTCACGCTTCGACCAGCTAAAGCTGGTATCGAAAGAGATACCACTGTCGGTTTCACCCACGAGACCGAAGGAGATTCGCTTGGTCTTAGTTTTGCGATGCGCAGACTCTGGCTGACCATTTCGACCAGCAATACCGAGCATTCTTGACCAACTGCTTGCGCCCTGAACGGAGGCTGGAATCCCTGCTACTTCGTTAAATAAGCCAGGGTTTTGGGCTTTCAGGTCAACAAGACCCGGGTGATTTGCTTCGATGAAACGATCGTTACCAAGCAGAGCCTGAGGAGGATAGGAAGGGGATGTTTTCCACTCTGGAATATCCATGTCGTGGTACAAAGCTTCCGCGTGGAAGCTGATCTTATCGCTGATATCGTAATTAACTTCAGCGAATACTTTGTAGCTTTCCTGCTCTTCTATCAGGTTATCGAAGAACGTGTACTGAAAACGACAAAAACCGCCGGTTGAAGTGCCACCCAGCAGTTCACAGCCTGGATCAGGGGTCGCGCCGCCGAGCAAAGTCCTTCCACCAGCACCATTAGAAATGCCTGGGAAAAAAGTTCCTGGGTTGCCAATACTACTCCAGCCACCTGGCCCGGGATTTTCAGCAAATGGACGTAATGCCCAGTCACGATCACGAATCTGGAGCTCCGAACGCTCTTCGTATTCTCCCGAAATTGCGAAGTGAAGTGCGCCGCTACGCCGGCCGAAAATTGCTGCGACCTTTGTATCACCGTCGGAGTCATCAAGCTCGGTAAAGTTACCGCTCATTTCAAAGCCTTCAAAACTGTCACGAGTGATGAAGTTAACAACACCACCAATGGCATCTGAACCATAAAGCGCTGCTGCACCGTCTTTCAACACCTCAACGCGACCGATCGCAATACTAGGTATTGCCGAAATATCGACACCAATTGTCTCGGTTGAAACGTGACGTTTGCTGTTAATCAGAACCAACGTTCTGGCTGGGCCCAAACCACGAAGGTTAATAGCTGTAACCCCTTCTGCTGCCTGAGAGCCCCGGGTGTCAAATTGGTTGGTTTCCCCAATGTTGCCCGAAGTAACCCCAAGGTTCCTAACCATCTCTATGAGTGAAGGACTACCCACGTCTTGTAGGTCAGCTCTGGTCAATACGTCAACTGGTAATGCCGCATCCTCGGGTGTGCCCTTGATAAAGGAGCCGGTGACAACGACTTCCTCTAACTGATCTTCTGCCAGGGCCGCTTGAGACCCAAAACCAAAAATCGTCATGAAATACAAGGCTGGCCAAAGCGCCACCTTTTTTTTGTAATGAAGCATTTATTCCCCCTAATTGTTTGTTGGTGTCCCTAGCGGGACCCTTAAATCAATAACACTAAGGGGCGCGCATTTCTGCTCGAATGAGCATAAATTGATTTTCACTTCCTTCAAAGTGAAGTTTTCAAGGTAGTCCCAGACTAGGACGGCGTCAATGGCTAATATGTGTTTTTTTAGAAAAACAACAAAGGGAATTAAGACTAAAACAATCAGACTTGACGGTTGTAGGCTGCACCGAAGATTTACAAAGGCCCGGAAGGTTTCGCGCTCAATATTTCTCCCATTCTTAAAAATGATCGCCTTCCTGCTTTAGAATAACCTAGGCGAATGTCGTTTTTTATGGTCGAACTTTTATCAGACTAAATCTGACGTTCATTGATGAGAACATCGTTAGCAGAGGGTAAGGTAAGAACGCCTCACTGACAGGCTTGAATTTCAGAATTCATCAAAAACACGCAGCCTGCGGTAGGAGAAAGCCATCGTTTTCGTATAGATAATTTAACTCATCTAAAAACAGGGCCTTTTGAACTAATTACCGACTGACTCTTCAAACAAAATATCCAACCCAAGGTTCCTAGCAACCGCATCAAGTTGCTTGTCCAAACTTTCAATGTCGACTTCATTAGGAACCTCAACGAGAGCATCCGCGATAAAGTTCAGCTCTCCACTCATCGATGCCGGCCTGACCACGGTTTCCATTTCCACGACATTAATGCCATAGCCAACAAGTTGGCTCGTAACGTCCTGTAATATGCCTGGCCGATCAGGCCCGATAATATCTAACTTCATCTTTTGCGTCGTCTTTCCCGGGGACCCCTGTATTAACGGCCTTATTATAAAAGTGAGCCCCTTAAGGGCTTGAAGGCCTTGGTCTAGTTCCTCGAGACAATCCGAGTTAATGAGAATTCTGACGGTTCCCGAAAAATATCCACCAAGCCCAGACATACGGCTTTCCTGCCAGCTTCCACCATGCCTGGCAACCACATCCGCAATCACTTGGACAATCCCCGGCCGATCATCCCCGATAAAACTAACAATCAAGCTTTCTGGCATATCACTCCAATGGCAGTCTTACTTTTATATATTTATATTAGCGGTCTTGCTTCATGTTAATTACGCCAAAAATATTGATGGGGTCCGCCAAACAGCGTACCAACGATACTATCTTACCTAGATCCATTTTATTAACCGAACCAACTCCTAACGCTTAAACTTTTATGCCCTCGATCATACTTTATAGGTGGTGCGACGAGCACCGTCCTAAAAGAGCACCGGGAAAGCAAAATAAGACTATCAACCCCTAATCGTCTCTTTCAGTATTTTCGCTACTTTAAAAAAGGTTTACTCTATGCGCACTCAAAGCTCAAGCGACCCAGACTCATGGCAACAAATCGACGAATTCTCCTCTCTGAAATCCCAACGGGCAAACTGACCGAAGAACATTTCACCCAAGATGAAATAAAACTGACATCACCCGGCGAGGGTGAGGTTCTTGTCAGAACGCTCATCCTTTCGCAGGATGCCGCTAATCGCGCCTGGATGCAGGGAGCGACATATCGAAGCGCACTCAGTTCGGGGCAGGTCATGTCGAGCGGGGGTATAGGAGAGGTCGTTGAATCAAATAACGAACGTTTTAGCGTTGGACAAATCGTGTCAGGCGATCTCGGCTGGCAGGAATATGCAGTATTACTTGGACACCAATTGGCACTACTAAAAGATCACGACGGCCCACTTAGTCACAGCCTTTCTTTACTCGGTGTCGCTGGATTAACGGCCTATCACGGCCTCATTAATGTCCCGGACATTCATGCGGGGGAAGTGCTCTTAGTCTCTGCTGCGGGCGGTTCAGTCGGCTCGATCGTCGGCCAAATTGGCCGAATCAAGGGCGCAAAAGTTATTGGTATTGCTGGCGGTACGGAAAAATGCCGCTGGGTTGTGGATGAGCTTGGGTTTGATGCCTGCCTCGATTACAAGGATACAAGCGCGCCACTTCGGCACCAGCTTGCCGCGGTCGCCCCCGATGGCGTTGATGTTTACTTCGACAATACCGGCGGAGACATACTCCAAACCGCATTGTTTGCGATGAAAATGAAGGGACGAATCTCCTGCTGCGGCGCTGTCTCCATGTACGATGGCAAAGCCAGCCCAGGCCCATTTGGCGTGCCAGGATTGCTAGTCACCAAGCGATTAAAAATGGAAGGTTTCATCGTCTCTGACTACCGTGACCTAGATAACGATGCCTACCATGACCTTTCACTGTGGGCAAAACAGGGTGAATTAAAGGTGGTCGAAGACATTATCGACGGCCTTGAAAACGCCCCCCGCGGCTTAATTGGTTTGTTAGCAGGTGAGAACCGCGGTAAACGCATGATCCGGGTTGGTGAATCGAGGAACTAGTAAGCTTTACTATAACACCCGGTGACCAAGGCCACTCGGAGTCAAATATTAGGCGATAGGGGCTAGCATCAACGCCGCTTTATACTGCGAGCGACAACCAGAAAAATCACTAAAATGAGCATTGATACAAAAATCACCAACATCGGCCTGCCATAAACCTCACGGAGCCCATTGATACCGATCTGGTAAACCTGCTCGTAACCAATTGGAACAGGTAACACTCCATTTTCCAGCACGTACTGCTCGTAAGCTTGCGACATAACCAGCATACGCTCTGGCATCGCATCTGCCAGGTCCTCGGTCTCACCCGGATCGGAAACGATATTATAAAGGTGCCATTTGCTGTCACCGACCGGCCCCCGGTTCATAACAATCTTATGATCACCTCGGAAAAGAGCTGCATTCCCGCCCACTTCGTAACCAATGGCTTCATCTTCTGCGTACACTCGATCAACATCCCCTCTGATTAACGGCATCAGGTTACGGCCCACTATGGCTTCGACGGGCCGTCCTCCAAAGCGTCCGTCCGGGGCTTTGACGCCAGCCAAGGACAGAATAGTTGGCGTGATATCCGTCACATGGGACAAGGCGTGATTCAGCTCGCCTTTAACAGCAATCGATTGGCCCGCAATAATCAGCGGCACTCGCAAACCACCTTCCCCCGCGTAGAACTTGTAGAAAGCAAGCGGCGAAGCAGAAGCACTAGCAAAACTTGGGCTAATTGAATTAAAACTACCTTTTAACCCCAGCGTTTCATATTCAGATGTATAGCCTTGGCTTTTAACGAAAAACCGCGCCGGCCCGTTAAGTGGGTCAGGCGTCCCACTGACCTCAGAGCCATTGTCAGATGTAAAAACAAAGAGCGTATTGTCATACTGACCCGTCGCCTTTAGATATTCAATCAAGCGGCCAATATGAAAATCCATGGCTGTAACCATTCCACCATAGACCGCCATACGTTTCGCCTCGTAGCGCTTCCTCTCGTCAGGAAGCGCTTCCCAGTCCTCCGTCGTCGACATCTCTACCATTTCGGTCCCTTGACCCACGACCCCCAGCTCTAGTGCTTTTGTAAGCCGATCTTCCCGCAACTGTTCCCAACCAACATCATAAACGCCCATGTACTGGTCGATGAACTCCTGTGGCGCCTGAACGGGAATGTGCACAGCTTGGAAAGGCAAATACGCAAAGAACGGTCGGCCATCTTCAAGGTTGGAATCAATAAACTCGATCGTCTTGTCGATCAAAAAACGAGACGAATAGAAATCTTCCGGCAGCACCATTTCCTCGCCATCTGCAAACCAGTTGGCTTTTTTATAGATCGGAATGTAAGGTTTTTGCTCCCAGTTATCCGCCCCTGTATCCGCCATTGCGACAGTTTTCTCAAAGCCCCGGCGACTGGGTAACTGGTGCCTTTCTTTGCCTAAATGCCATTTACCCGCCATATAAGTATGGTATCCGGATGCTTCCAGCAGACTCGCGACCGTAACGACATTGTTACCAAGAACTCCCTGGTAATTATCAAAACCGCTTTGTTCTGGAGGAATTGCCTCAGGAATGCTTGCTACCCCTGCCCTGTGATTATCCACACCCGTTAACAACATGGCTCGGGAGGGAGCACAGCTTGCCGCCGTATGGTAGTTGGTAAAACTAATACCTTCGCTTGCTAACGCCGTTAGGGAGGGTGTACTGATCTCACTTCCATAAGGGGCAATGTCGGTGAAGCCCAGGTCATCGGCGAGAATCAAGATAATATTTGGCTGTTGAGCCGCCTTGGCCACCACAGCACCCAAAATCAGAAAAAGGAAAGCCAAAAGAAGAAAAGCCAAAGGCTTCGGGGGTCTCGTGGAAGTTCGTTTCACGCGCTGGATTTTTCACAAAGACGAATGGTTGAAACATACAGCAGCGTCGTTACGATAACCTCCACCGCTATCATGCTGCCTGCGAATGCGGCGCCATGAACCAGCCAGGCAATGATACGAAAGGTGGCAGCCAAGCCGAGAAGCATCATGGGCGGATAGAACCAAATGCGCTTGAGAGTCGTCACCCCAATGAGGATCAGCAAACCCATGGTCAGGAAAAAGGCTCCTAGGTCCGCGACTTGGGTACTGCGACCGACGCCCTCAACTAGCGGCATACCGACCCTAGCCGCAGAAGAAGCCGGGTCAATAACCCAACCGACACCCATCGCGACAAATAGAATGCCCGGCAGAAAGGTTACTACCCTTAAGATTTTATTGATCACTCCCATCTCCTCTTAGACTAACGCTACGGTATCAGCCTAGATTACCAACATTCAAATTGATGGTCGCCTCTGCGAGCTCCTCTGGCGCCCGACTTTTCTGGAATGCACTCTTGAGATAGCGTCAGCGGCCCAAGGATAGGCGAACTCTCCATGCTGGCGCTAAAACCAGAGATAAAAAAGCCCCCTCGACCAGCGTTCAAGCAGGAAAACGATAGAGTATCGTTTCAAACTGCAGATCCTTGACCTTATCAAAAGTTTTGTCGATCCAGGCATGCATCATTTGGGGACCACGATCGGAACCCAAATCAAGCTGCCCCGTGTGTGCGGCAGGTATTATCCGATGCAACGTCGCCAGCAGACCCATCTCATACTGCCACCGAAGCCTTGCCGTAGAAATCTCCACACCCGCCTTGCCCAGCTCTTCCTGGTAGTAGTAGAGTAACTCGTTAATCTTTTCCGCCCCTGTTCCTAAGGGTAACGCCGCGCTAAGAAAGTAAGCTAAATCCATCCCGCCGGGCCCTTTGGACATTGTCTGCCAATCGAACAACAGTATTTCGCCTTTAGCATCATCGAAGCAAATATTATCCAGGCGAAAATCGCCGTGCAGTAATGTCGCTGCCTCCTCTCCCAGCTTTTCTGTCAGAGCCTCACCATTGGCGTTCAACCATTCGACCAGCTGAACCTGACGCTCCAACAACCTGTCTTCATTTACTGACTTGAATTTGCCTACAGTTTGCAAAAACATCATTTGAATAATCTTACTGGTAGCTGCCACGGGCGCGATCCAATTCATGCTCTCAAGTTTTTCGCTCCTCCAGAACTGACCGTGAAGTTTTGCCATGGCCGTGAGAACATGTTTTGTGTCTTCTTCGGAGCAGCCAGCCGCCTGATCTCCCAACCGGTAGCCGCTCAGGTCTTCAATAAGCAAAGCATAGCGTCTTGGCGTAAAGCTGATGACCCAACTGGCAATGATAGACAGAAAGGCGATCAACCACATGGGTAGTTTGTTGAGACCTGTCAGCCTTTCCAGGACAACATCCGGATCATCAGCAACATCAAGCGCACTGTAGTAGTGGCAAGGAGTTCGGATACTAATGGTAGATGCTAGGTCTCTATAGAATCTGATTTCTTTCTCATACAAACCCATAGTTTGTCCCAGCGTACGGTTTTTCAACGCAGTAGGGATTTTAAGAACCATCGAGTTTGGCGCGCGACTTCTTCGGTCAGAATATTCCAGCTTGAATATGGCAACCTCACCATTAAACCCTGCTTCTTCACCGATAACGTTGTACGTCAAACTTACTATTTTTTCATCGTCAATAAGGCCACTTTCACGCAACGCCACCGTGAACCAATCCACAGTTATGTCTTTAAGACTAAATGGTACCTCTGGTTGTGTAATCATATTAAGTCCAGTAACTGATTCCCTTAGTGTAGGCTTACGGCATACATATAGACTACTTTCTGCTCAACTCTGCGAGACAAAAAGGCCGCCAGCTTCAAAAGATGAACTTCCTTTATACAAAATTCTGGCAGACACAGGAAGTTACCTCCCTAAACCGCTTACCGTCTCATGGCCCATTACACAGCTGGAGAGATGAGCAATCAGCACTAGAAAATACAGAAAGCACGAGCGAACTGACGCTGGACGGCACCTGGCAGTTCCGTCTGTTCGATAACCCTATGATGGTCCCCGACTCCTGGCCAACAGAACTCATTGACTCTTCAGATATTCAGGTACCCGGTAACTGGCAGACACAGGGATTCGACAAACCGATCTACACAAACGTCAAATACCCATTCCCGGTGGACCCTCCCCGCGTCCCCGAAGCCAATCCAACGGGCTGTTACCTGACGCGCTTTGATTTGTCTGGCCAAAGTCCAACTGGTGAACAAACCCGCATCTGCTTCGATGGCGTCGATAGCGCTTTTTATCTTTGGTGTAACAACCAGTTTGTCGGATATTCACAAGACAGTAGGCTCGCCGCTGAGTTTGACCTTTCGCCTTATCTCCTATCAGGAGAAAACAAAGTTGCCGTTATGGTACTTCGCCTATGTGATGGTAGTTACCTTGAAGACCAGGACATGTGGAATCTTTCAGGAATATTTCGATCGGTCAGACTTCTCCAAAAACCTAGTCAAAGAATTGTTGATGTGAAACTAAGCGCGACGCTTGACGAAAACAACGAGCTTGGCTTATTGGCAACGAAAGTCATCACGCAGAACGCGAAAGGTTGCGAGACTCAGGTCAAAATATTCAATTCATCTAACGAATTAATTGAGTCGAAAACTCTAGCCCTGGGCACAGACTTAATAGATGAAATGGGTCGCTACCGGGACCGATTGGACACTGTTTTTCACGTACCATCGCCTGACCATTGGAGTGCGGAGACTCCAAATTTATATCGAGTTCTGGTGTTATTACTGAATAAACACGGCACTCTCGTCGAGGCTGAGGGCTACCATATTGGCTTCAGAACCGTCGAAATCACTAACGGTCAACTCTGCCTAAATGGGAAACCTCTCTTAATCCGTGGTGTGAACAAGCATGAGCATGATCCGAAAACTGGCCATACCGAAAGTCTAGAACTAGTTGAAAGAGACCTGCGCCTTATGAAGCAGCATAACTTCAACGCCGTTCGTTGTTCTCACTATCCACATCAACCGGGCTTTTACGATTTATGTGACCGCCTTGGACTTTACGTCATTGATGAAGCCAATATCGAAACCCATGGTCTGAGCCCAATGAATCGCTTGGCAGATGACCCTGAATGGGCAGGCGCGTTCCTGGAAAGGATTACGCGGATGGTGAATCGTGACTTCAATCATCCATGCATCATCATCTGGTCACTTGGAAATGAATCCGGTTATGGCAGGAACCACGACGCCATGTACAGGTGGGTGAAGAAAACGGACCCAGGACGGCCGATACAATACGAGGGTGGCGGATCGGACACTGATGCGACCGACATTATTTGCCCGATGTACGCGCGAACCGATAGCGACATGCAGACTCCGTTTGAGCATCCCAAGTTCGGCATCATAGAGTGGTCGAAAAAACCAAACGAAGACCGGCCAATAATACTTTGCGAGTACGCGCATGCGATGGGTAACAGCTTAGGTAATTTTAGTGACTACTGGGATGCATTCCGAGCTTATCCCCGACTACAAGGCGGATTTATCTGGGACTGGGTAGACCAAGGTCTGGAATCGAGAACAGAAAATGGGCAGGCGTTCTGGGCGTACGGTGGAGATTTTGGCGACGAAATCAACGATCGTCAGTTCTGTATTAATGGTTTGGTTTTCCCTGACAGGTCTATTCATCCAGCTTTGCTTGAAGCAAAGCGAATGCAACAACCCTTTCAGTTTTCGATTTCGCGCGAACCGGCTTTAACCCTTTCGATCAAGAGTGAGCATCTTTTTCGAAGCACGGACAATGAGCAACTTCACTGGCGGCTGTGGGCCGGGGATTCAACGCTTGACGCCGGCGAGAGCAACCTGACACTTGACTCGGGCGCTTCGGTTCACCTTACTTTGTGCGAGCCCGCCTCTGTCAATCCAAGCACCCTTTACCTAGACGTCTGGATTCAGCAAAAAGCGGACAGCCATTTCGCTGTCAAAAACCACGAGATCGCTCGTCAACAATTTGTAATCACAGCACTTTCAGAAAAGCACCTTAAAGAACTTCCCGAAAAAGACGTAATAACTACTGAGGTTCACAATAAGGCAGATGAGTACCTTGTGCGATGCGGCTCTTCGACCTTCTCTATCAGCAAAGATAACGGGCAGCTAACCAACTGGTCACTCGATGGAACCGAGCAGCTTCAATCACCAATCAGTGACAGCTTTGCTAGAGCGCCCCTTGATAACGATATATGCAGTAGTGAGGTCGATCACCCCTCTCCCGACTCTTGGTTGTCGAAATGGCAGTCAGCAGGACTATTCGATTGGGAGCATCGTTGTCTGGGTCTCTCACTAGACGATTCTTGCAAGCAGCTCACAGCCCGGCACGGCTACTTTGACAACGACCAGTTAATGGTTAGCTCTATCTGGCATTATGTGTTTGACGTGGACGGCACAGTTGAGATCACTATTAGTGTACAAGTCAGTGAATCTGCACCGCCTCTCCCTAGAGTAGGCGCTCTAATTCGCCTGTCACACGACCCTGGTCAGGTATCCTGGTTTGGCCGCGGGCCGCATGAAAATTATCCTGATAGGAAACACAGCGCAGTTTTCGGTCAATGGACTCAGTCGACCACCGAAATGCACACCCCATATATATTCCCTTCAGAAAACGGCCTCCGGAGCGACGTCACCAATGCACGAATTGGCGGCATCCTAATAGAGGGGAATTTTTCCCTAGGTGTCAGTCGTTACAGCGTGAATCAATTGATGGGCGCTCAGCACGAGCACGAATTAATTCCAGAGGACGGACTGTTCATTCACATCGACGGGTTTCATATGGGCGTCGGTGGAGACGATTCATGGACTCCAAGCACTAAACCTAAATACCAGCTAACTTCGTCCAACTACCGTTGGGGTTTTTGCCTAGGCCCTTTAAATTAGCCCGACACCTTGCAGTTCACTGAGGCCGGACCCCTCTATGATGCTGTTTACGACGTTGTCTGGCCAAGATTGCAACGCTTCGGCGGGGATTCCACATCACCTCTAATACTTTACCGCAGACAAGAAATAAGTAGGGTACAATTAACAACACACTTAAAAAGAAGAGCGATTATGAAATATTTACTTGTATTAGCGGCCGTTCTAGCACTCGCTGCGTGCGAAAAAAGCGGCGACACGAACACTGCACCAGCAGAATCTAGCGGTGAAGCGACATCGGAGGCAATGAATGAAACAGCTCCTGCGGTAATGGATGAAAGCGATGCCATGGCGGAAACTATGGACAGCACAATGGATGATGCCGAAGCTGTAGTCGGAGAAATTGAAGAAGCCGCGACGGAATCAGATGAAAGCGCAGAAATAGAGATGGAACAGACAGAAGAATCATTGGACGAATAGCCTAAAAGGGCACTGAAACTATTTTACTTCAGCGCCCTTTTTTTCCGACTCCAGCCATCTGAATTGACTAACAAAAAATTAGTTAAGTCACGGCACACGATTCATCGCTGAAAACGCTACAAAAGGAACTGAGCTGGCATTCTGCGTGACCCAACACCGATTCAAGAAGAACCCCTTTCTTTTTATTATCCTGCGCTCATAACTAACAGCATGCAGCACAACGCAAAGACCCGACACTATTAAAGAGAACAAGGCATTCCTCTGAGCTCTTTAAAACTTGTGAAAATTCAATCAACAGATGGTTTAGCAAACCCGACGCACACTCCCGGTTTATAAACACTCGAGTTAGGTAAAGATCGTGGCGTCCTATTCACGCAAATTGCGATATTTAGTTGCGGTAAATAGGCTAGCTAAACAGGGCCTCAGATCAACATCACCAAGCTAATTAAAACCAAGAAGAAGTGTATCTCACAGCCACTCCACGACCGGTTCATATCAGATCCCAACAACACGGGGCCCTTTACGCCAAATGAAGGTAAGCTCTATCTGGCAACGATGGCAGACGGCTCTATCCTGGAATCTTTCTCCAGCATTGAAATGCAAGTCGAGTAACGACGCCGAGCCACAAGTAAGGGCCAATACAAGATGAACACCCTCGATCAGAATCCCTCACCCCACTCACATGGCACGCAGCCCTGGGGCGCCTTTCTCTATCGCGACTACCGATTACTTTGGGTCACATTAATAGCAAGCTCCATCGTAGTCTGGATGAGAATTCTGGGAACAGCTCAGTGGTTGCTAGACGAAACAGGCTCCGCATATCTGGTCGGCTTGATTGGCGTAGTACAGCTTTTCGTTCAGGTGCCAGTAACCCTATGGGCAGGCACCCTTGCAGATCGCGTCGATCGAAAACGACTCATGAGCCTTGCACATGCAGCTACATCTATCTCACTCCTCACACTAGGCTTTCTTAACTGGCAAGCCATGTTGACGCCCGTTCTGGTCTACATAGGCATTGCCATTACGGCAGCAACACACATGCTCGCTAGTCCAGCGAGATCTGCGCTGGTACCCATCATCATCCCAGAACGGCAGCTAATGTTGGCCGCTTCAACTGATACCGCGTCAAGCAACGCAGCAGCTATCGCCGGCCCGTTGATTTTTGCTTTCGTCGCTATCACAGCTGATCTTACCGCCGTTTTTTTCCTAGCAGGCTCTATCTCACTTATATCTAGCCTGTTGCCTCAGCTTATTCACGCAAAGGGAGTGGCGGACGGCCATGAACATAACGAAGGGGAGAAACCGTCCCAGATTCAGCAAACCAAGGACGGGTTCAGCTTTGTTTCAAAGCACCCTATTTTGCCAGGGCTTTTTCTGCTGGATGCTGGGATCACCACCGCGTCTTTTTATCGCGAGATTCTGCCAGTACTCGCGTTGGGATTGTTCGCCGGAGGCGCAAGCGCAACGGGTTTTTTGGGCGCAGCAAACTCAGCTGGCGCAATCGTTGGATCATTTATCGCTTTAATGCTGGTTGGATTCCGCGCAAAAGGAATGCTCGTCCTCTATGCATCATTTGCCTACGGATTTTTCCTGTTTGGATTCGGAACAGCTACAACGCTGTGGTTCGGTGTATTAATGATCGCTTTGCTGGGCGCCGCCGATGCTGTGACGGTCGCCGTGCGTCAGACCACGGTAATGTTAACGACGCCAGACCACATGCGTGGTCGCGCGTTTGCGTTAATGATTCTTGCTGCCCAGACAGCCAATAATATAGGGACAATCTGGGTGGGCACTTGGGCTGGATTAATCGGCGCATCCAATACCATGATGATGGGCGGCGTGATCTCTATCGTGGCTACCGCATTGATTTGGTGGTTTTGGAAACCCATCAGAAAATTCAGATCTAATGATTCTTAAGTCCCTTAATAGCCATAAAATTAACCATGGATATTGAACTAAATACAGAATCTTTATCTCGCGCCGTTGAGTTTTCGCGTGCAAATCATTCTGCTCAGCTTGTCGTCATGCAGGCCGGGGATGCAATCGTAAGCAAATCGTTCGATCCCTCACCGGTTGACGTTTTTGCTGTGCAAAAAGGCCTACTATCAATTCTTATCGGTATTGCTGAAGAGAGATACCTCTTAGAACCCTGCGACGCCATCAACCACCACTTGGCGCCGAAATGG